>Ga0082212_10000291_pt1 | contig 72417 bp, 67 predicted proteins | sample TergutNt197P3_FD_71548 | JGI IMG/M metagenome (GOLD analysis project Ga0082212, IMG submission 71548) | Neocapritermes taracua P3 segment gut microbial communities from Petit-Saut dam, French Guiana - Nt197 P3 | ecosystem: Host-associated > Arthropoda: Insects > Digestive system > Gut ...
AAATTTCATGTACTCACAACCAGGAAAAGAGGAATTTTTTACCTTAATGCTTACGAAACCCTTCCCTCCCCGCTATCAAAAGAAGAAGAAAAGCACTACATTTCACAGCTTGACACCCAAGAGAGCTTTGCAGCGCGCCAGGTTCTTATTGAGCGCAACTTAAGGCTTGTTGTTTATATTGCAAGAAAGTTTGAGACCAACCCCTCTGTCCTGGAAGACCTCATCTCGATAGGCACAATAGGCCTGATAAAAAGCGTTAACACCTACCGCGCAGACAAAAACATAAAGCTTGCAACATATGCTTCAAAATGCATTGAGAATGAAATACTAATGCATCTTCGCAAAGCCGGAAAACAGAGAGTTGAGGTTTCCCTTGATGAGCCTCTGAACATGGATTGGGACGGCAATGAGCTTCTGCTTGGCGATATAATATCAACTGATGACAATCCTGTGATGAGCGGCATAGAAAAGGAAAGCGAGCTGGCGATCCTTAAAGAAGCTATACTAAAGCTCAAAGGCCAAGAGCAAAATATAATTAACCTGCGCTTTGGGGTTAACGGCGAGTCGCGCAAAACCCAAAAGGAAGTAGCTGAAATGATGTCTATTTCGCAATCTTACATATCCAGGCTTGAAAAGCGCATTGTAAAGGTGCTCAAAAAAGAAATATTGAAAATGAGCCGCTAGCAGCTGCCCCGACGAAAATAAAGTGCCGGCTTAATCATATGTTTCTTATATGATTTTCGACAAACCACTTTATATAGCGATGAACATACGCCTCTGCATGGTATAATAGCTATAGTTCAGCAGAGGTATAGGAATGGCAGAAAACAAGATTGAACCTAAGCCATACAAGCCAAGAGTATATCGCATAAAGAGCGCTCCTTTTGAAAACCCGTTTTTGGAAAAAACGCAGCTTGTGTACAAAAACAATTTTTATACGCAAGTAAATATGGCTATTAAGGAGCAGCCTATGGCTCCTGTATATACTAATCTGGCATCAAGGGTTGCCCGCGAAAGCAGCCCGGCTTTTACAGACAGCATTCAAATTAGCTCAAGGCAGCAGAGCTTGCCGCCAAGCCGCACTTCCAATAGAGCCAGCCAGGCTTCAAAAACCAGGGCGCGCCCGGCGCCGGCGCCTATTGGCAATGATGAAGAAATATCAGGCAGCTTTGATGGCAGGCAAGCCGATGCAACGGAATCGAAGGGCGCTTTAGGCAGCTTTGCTTCATTTGCGCAGTCTTTGCCAACTGCCAGGGCAAAAACACCCCGCACAAGCACGCGGGCGCCAAAACAGGAAAAAGCCCCCAAAAGGGCTGCAAAGGCAAAAATGGGCCTTAGAAGCGCTCTGGCGCTGGCTTTGTGCGCCGGGATTTTCATCTTTAGCGGCTACAAGTTTCTAGAGGAGCTTATTCCCCAAGTCAAAGCTGCCCAGGAGATGAGGGACATACGAAAAATAGTTGATGTTGGCGGCTCTGACATAACCCAAAACCCTATTACTGACGTTAAAAGGGAATTGCCTGACTGGGACGGGCTGATGAGCCAAAACAGCGATCTTATCGGCTGGATTTTCCTTGATGGCGCATTGATAAACCATCCGATAGTTCGCGGAGATGACAACACCCACTACTTAAGCCATACATTCAAAGGCACGTCAAACGGGTCTGGAAGCATTTTTCTCGACTATAGAAACTCAAAGCAGTTTAGTGATCAAAATACGATAATATATGGCCATTCGATGAAGAACGGAACAATGTTTGGCAAGCTGAAAAACTATAAAGCGCAATCAGTGTACGAAGCTGACCCGATAGTGTCTGTGCATACGCCGGACAAAGAATACCATTACCAGATATTTGCAGCTGTTGTTCTTGATGCCCTATATGATTATAGGCAGCCGGAGTATGGCAGCTCATTCGAATCTTTTATTAATGGCATACGATCCAAGTCCACAATAACATCATCAGCGAGCGTTGGCCCCAATGACAAAATACTGACGCTTTCAACATGCTCAACCACTATCGACAACGGCAGGTTTGTCGTATTCGCAGTGCTGCTCAACCCGGACGGAGAGCCTTTTGACCTGTCGTCGGTAAGGCCATAATATAAAAGTTTCAGCTGAATATAAGCATTTTAGCAAGGGCTGGCGCAGCCCTTTTTTTATTTTCTGCGCAATAAATGAAAATGAAGATGAAAAACCTAAATAGTGCGTACTCTGCATTGGCTATGGTATGATTATACATGTAAGCCATATTTTCGGCTATTTCAGCCATGCTAAAAATGATTCATTTGAGATGGAAATAGGCATGTCTGCAAGCAGGTATAATATGAATACATATGGGATGGAAAATTTATGGCAAATGAACAGCCAAGCGAGCGCATGGGGCGGGTTTACCGCGTAAAGTCAGCGCCGTTTGAAAACCCATTCATTGCGTCAGAGAGCGAAACCATTTTTCAAAGCGGGCCAATAGAAGTTTTTCCCGATGGCAGCGAGGCTGATGCAATAGGCAAAAGGGCCAAAAAGCCAATGAAGCTCATTGAAGCAATCTCCTACTGCCTGGCAATAGTTGTGTTTAGCTTCAACTCTTTCCTCGGCGGTATTGAAGCCATACAAAAAATAGCCTATACAGACAGCGATAAAACCGCCATCCGTGTTATACAGCTCGAAACAAGCCAAGACGGCATACAGAGCGCCGGCGAGCAAAAGCGCCAAGCGCCCGATTTCGATGCACTTGAACAAAGCGGCGCTGATATTATAGGCTGGATGCGACTTGAAGAGGTTTATATAGACGATCCTATTGTAAAAGGCAAAGACAGCGACTACTACTTAAGCCATGCGTACAGGAGCCCGTATAATCCTGCAGGCTCGCTGTTTGCAGACTATCGAGCGGACACGGGCTTTGCGAGCCAAAATACAGCTATTTATGGCTACAACTTAAAAAATGGCACAATGTTCGCAAAGCTCAAAAAGTACCAAGACCAAAGGATGTACGAAGCGCAGCCAATAATCACTATATACATGCCTGGCGGCAAAGTCTACTACTACCATATCTTTGCTGTGGTGCTTGCCGATGCTTCATTTGACTGCACAAAGCCTGAGTATGGCGATGGCTTTACGAACTTTGTCAACAGCCTGCGAAGGCAGTCAAGGATAGCATCAAACGCTAAAGTAGCATCAAGCGATCGGATTGTGTGCCTGTCTACATGCCATGGCGCTAATGCAGATGAGCGCCTGGTTGTAGCAGCTGTTTTGCTTAATCAAGACGGAGAGGAAATTGACATTAGTGGCGTTAAGCCATAAAGCCAGCATATAAGCGCTAATAAGGTAATAGGCTTTTATGGAATATAAAAAAGAAATCGTGTGGAAATCCCGGGTCTACCGGGTAAAAACCGCCCCTTTTGACAACCCGTTCGATTTGGGCCGAAAGGCAATGGAAAGCAGCGCTGAACAGGCCTCAACAGATGGCAATGCAGCAGAAAGAAAAAGCTCAAATGCGAGAAGGCAGCAGCGGCCCATGAGACTTTTTGAGGCTGTCTTTTATTGCGCAGCAATAGCCATATTCTCATTTAGCACCTTTCTCGGCGCAATGGAAGTTATTCCAAGACTGATATCAAAGAACCGTATAATCAATTTGCGCAATGACGGCAAGCTTGATGAGACATATGAAGTCGAAGAGGCGCTGGGAAGCTACTCGCGCCAAGTGCCAAACTTTCCTGCACTGCAGGAAAAATGCGCTGATCTTGTAGGCTGGATGTACCTTGAAGCAGTAGGCGTCGATGATCCGATTGTCAGGGGCAAAGACAACGACTACTACCTGAACCACTCATATGAAAGCCTTTATGACAAAGCAGGCTCATTTTTTGTAGATTATAGGGCCAAAGCAGACCTCAGCAGCCAGAACACTGTAATTTACGGCCACAACATGTCCAATGGCACTATGTTCGCCAGCCTCAGAAAATACCTTGAGCAGGAAACATACGAAGCCCAGCCGGTAATATCAATATACACGCCTGACAATAAAGTTTATCACTACCAGATCTTTGCTGTAGTTATAGTGGATTCATACTATGACTATATGAGATCAAATTATGGCGAAAATTTTACGAACTTCATAAACAGAATGCGCAAGCAGTCAAGGATAAGCTCAAGCGCCTCTGTAGGCGCTAGCGATCGGGTGCTATGCCTGTCAACATGCGACAGCGACGACTATGACGATCGGCTTGTAGTGATGGCTGTTTTGCTAAACCAGGACGGCAACATCATCAATACTGCGATCAAGCCTTAGAGCGCTTTCAAACAAGCAATAGGGATGGAGCTATAAATGGCAGAAAATTTAAACCAAATGCCTAACCAGCGCAAAACGCGCGTTTACAGGGTAAAGAGTGCACCTTTTGAGAACCCGTTCAGGGCAGATATGCTTGCTGCAGCTGAAGCTGTGCCAACTGCCGAAGTTTCTAAGCGCAAAAGGCGCGAAAAGAGCAAGGCAAAAAAAGCTAAGCGCCCTATGAGGGTTTATGAAGCCGTTGTTTATAGCATGTGCATTGTTGCCTTTAGCTTTGGGCTTTTCGGCATCGCAATGGAGGTTATTCCGCGCTACAAGCAAATTCAGGAAATCAGGGATATTCGTTTGATAGCTGTAACTTCAGAAGCCGGCTCATCAAACAGCATTCAGAATGGCAGCCGTAAAGAGCTTCCTGATTTCACTGTTCTTAAAGAGATAAACGCTGATGTTGTTGGATGGCTCAGCCTTGATATAGTTGAAGTCTTTGATCCCGTCGTTCAGGGCAAGGACAATGATTACTACCTTAACCATTCATTCAAAGGAAATTACAATTCAGCCGGCGCGCTGTATATGGACGCAAAAGCAAACGGAATGTTCACAGACCAAAATACTGTGATTTACGGGCACAATATGAAGGATGGGACGATGTTTGCCAAGCTAAAAAGATACCTGGACCAAGAAACCTATGATGCCCAACCGATTATTACTGTTTATACCCCGGGCGGAAAGGTGTTTTATTACCATATTTTTGCAGTAGTTGTGCTAGATCCTTACGATAAGTACAGAGAGCCCAACTATAACAGCAACTTTGCTAACTTCATAAGCAGAATTAGCAGGCTGTCTGCAATAAAATCAAGCGCAAGCGCTTCTGCCAGCGATCGCTTGCTGTGCTTGTCAACATGCCATGGCCGAGACAGCGAAGAGCGGCTTGCTGTGTTTGCAGTCTTGCTCAACCCGGACGGGGCCGACATTGACATAACTGGCATAAAACCATAACGCTATGCACAGCCAATATAAGCCAAACATCCAATACCGCATAAAGAATGCCCAACCAGGCCACAGCCAGGCTTCATTTGCCGGCGCAGTATCGAAGAGAAAAAAAAAGAAGCGCAGCTTTTTGCTAAAGGCTGCTTTTTTCATTAGCCTGGCGCTCTTTGCATCAAGCATTTTCCTGTTCTCAAATGAATTGCTGCAATATCTCAGCTCAGCAGCTGAGCTGACGCAGATCAGGCAGTTTACGATTGACAGCACGAGCCTGCCCTATAGCCAGGCTGAAAGCATAAGCAAAAGGCAGCTGCCTGACTTTAGCGCCCTTTGCTCGATAAACAGTGAGGCTGTCGGATGGATATACATTGACGGGGCTAATGTTGACCATCCGATCGTGCAGGCATCTGACAACGAATACTACTTAAGCCACACTTTTCTTAAAAATGAGAATGCGTCAGGCTGCCTGTTTATAGACTTCAGAAACAGCCCTGGCTTTAGTGACCAAAACACTGTTGTCTATGGCCATAGAATGTCCAATGGAACAATGTTTTCACGGCTGCTTGATTTTCGCTCGCAGGAAAAATACATGCAGTGCCCGTTTGTTTCAGTTTACACAGCTGGCGGCAAAGCATACCACTACCAAATCTTTGCCTGCCTGGCGCTTGAGGAAGACTATGACTACAGAAGCCCAAGCTATGGGGAAAGCTTTGCTTCGCTAATATCTGAGCTAAGGGAAAGCTCAGATATTAGCTCCAGCGCAAAAGTAGATGAATCGGACAGGATCATAACGCTTTCAACCTGCTCGCCTGACAGCGTGCTAAAGGGAGGGCGATATGCTGTATTTGCTGTATTGCTCAACAAGGGGGGCAACGATATTGACCTAAGCAAGATACAGCCTTAGAGCTTTTGTCATAACACATCAGCGTATGATGGAGTGGCGAGCTTAACTTTGGCGGCAGCAAGAAATAAAAGCATAACGGTGGTTGCGCTTGCAGCAGCATAAGGCCAGAAGCCCTTTAATGAATCAAGCTGCATAAACGAATAGTAAATATATGATGAGCAGTTGGCAGCGCCCAGATAATACACATACAGGCTATGGGCAGCAGCCAGCGAGAGTGCAAGCGCAAGCAGGGCAATAGCTGCCCTCTCAAAAGCAAACGGCAGCCTTATCAGCTTTTCCGGCACTCCGAAAGATCCAAGAATTTTTATGTCCAGCTCCCTGGCTTTTATCGAGGCCCGGCATTTGCGCTTGGCCATTGCAGAAGCATAAACAACCAGCGCTATGCTGGCAGCGGGCAGAACAAAGAGCGCAAGCGGGCACCATATATTTGCCTTGTCATAAAAATAGTTTCCCAAGCCTGCGCTGCTCACATTATCAAGGCTTTTTGCAAATGCGCAAAAAGCATCAACTCCAATGCTGCCGTCAAGGCAGGCTTTCAAGGCAAAGGAAAAGGTGTTGGGCATCAGGCCGCTGTTGGGATATGCCTTGCACATCGCCTCATATGCCTCTTCTGATGTAACGCTTTTACAGCTTTTTATATAATCTGCCTTTGAAATCTGGGCATATGCCACTGCATGCTGCTCTTCAGCCTCAAAACAGAGCACTGCAATATTTAGCATAGACGCTCTTTTAGCCTCAAGCCATATAAGCGACAAACCTATGCAATAGTAAATAAGCAGCAAAGCCAGTGCCAGCGACAGCACAGCCCTTACGCCGTAATGGCTTCCTTCTGCAGCGTTTTTTGCCGCTTCAACAGCGCTATAGCGCAAGCTCTCCCCTACCCCATCGCCCTGGCGCTTCTTTCCGGCTTGTGCCTGAGCGAGCCGTTTTCAATGTAGAGTATTCGCTTGTCTAAGCTTTTGATGATGCTTGGGGTGTCTACAGTGGCCAGCACGCACACTCCATAATACAAGTTAATGTCAAAGAGCAGCCGAATGATCTCCATTGAATCCACAATCTCCAGTGAGCCCATCAGGTTTGAAGCCAAAACTGCCTGCGGCGAGCTTATGACTGCCCTTGCAATGACAGCCTTTCGCTCCTCCAGCGCGCTCAGCTCTGAAGGGCATTTTCTTGCTTTGCTGCGAAGCCCTGAAATGCTGAGCACATCCGAAATGCGATCCTTTGCTTGCTGTGCCTGGCTTGTAACGAGCGCCGGCATCAATAAGTTTTCGTATAATGTCCTATTTGGAACAAGGCCAATGCGATCTGATGCTATTGCGAATTTTTTCAGGTAGGCTGCCTTCTCTTTGCCGCTTAGCTTTCTGGCATCTATGCCATCAAGCTCTACAGTTCCTTCGCGGTCAATTTCAGGCATTACCAAAAGCTTGAGAATAGCGTTCGCTTCGCAAAGCCGCTCAGAGCAGATGAAGGCAAACTCTGAATTGAGCAGCTCAAACGAGATATTTCTTAAAAAAAATTCGTAGCTATAGCTAGTTGTCACACCGCTGAATTCTATCATGGCAACCCTCAAAAATAATCAACACATATTCTCTATCTTATCAAATTTTGGTATGTGATAACAGTTTTAAAAGAGCTTTGTTTCCAACAGCATAAATACACTTTTTTCTACAAAATATTAAAGGCGCCAATCTGGCAAGTAAAAAATAATAACCGAATTAATGTATATTTATTGCTAGGTTTGGAAATGCTATCTAAAAAAAGGAGCATTTATATGGAACATTCAAATATCCGCTGCAACGTTAAAGATTGCCAGCACTATGATCGCGACAATTCCTGCACTCTAAGTTCAATAACTATTGGGGGCAGTGGCTCGAGCCAATCGGAGCCGGATTGCAAATCATTTGAGCACAAAAGCGGTTCGATGCAGTCAAGCTCAAGATCTTCAAGCCTTGGCTCCTCAAGCTCAAGCTCTTCGGGATCAAGCTATTCATCAGGCTCCAGCAGCTCATTCGGCTCTGGATCAAGCTCATACGGATCAGGCTCTTCGAGCTCAGGATCACAGGGATCCGGCTCAAAATCGTATGGCTCAGGCTCAGGCTCATCAGGCTCAGGCTCATCAGGGTCAAGCTCATCAGGGTCAAGCTCTTCCGGGTCAAGCTCTTCCGGAACAGGCTCATCAAGCTCAAGCTATTCGCCATCTTCCAAATCAGAAAAGAAGCCGAAGAGCTACTAGAAATTGTGCGTGCAAAAAACAGCTTGACATTCAGGCTGTTTTTTGCTATTCTGGCATACAGCAAAGAAGAAGGTTGCTTCTCACCCTACGGCTAGCGCCCATGGGTTAATAAGGCTTCGTGATTATTTTTAATTTTAGAAGATTATTTGAGTTGCAATTACAGCAGCTCATTTTTTATGGCAGTTCTCTCGCTCTAAAAATACGGAGGTGACTTATAAAAGAGTTTCAGATTAACGGACAGATTCGTGACAAGGAATTGCGGGTGATCGATGAAAACGGCCAGATGCTTGGCGTTATGCCACTTGCGGAAGCTATGGGCTTAGCCCAGGAAAAGGAGCTAGACTTAGTTAAGGTTTCTCCCGAAGCAAAGCCGCCAGTATGCAAAATAATGGATTATGGCAAGTTTCGCTATGAGCAAAATAGAAGAAAGAAAGACACAAAGAAGAACCAGAAGGTTGTTACGATTAAGGAAGTCCGTACCTCTGTGCGCGTTCAAGACCATGATTTGCAGGTAAAAGTTAAAAACATACAGAAATTCATCTCAGAAGGCGACAAAGTAAAAGTTTCTGTTCGCTTTAGGGGAAGAGAGATGGTCTACATCGAAAAGGGCAAAGACCTTCTATTGCGCATCAAGGATATGGTTGGCGAAGACTGCATCATAGAAAAGGCTCCAAAAGCAGAAGGGCGAAACTATGTGATGTACCTAGCCCCCAAAAAACAGCAAAGCTAGAGACAGTGGAGGAATTAGCTCATGCCTAAAATGAAATCGCATCGAGGCGCTTCAAAACGGTTTCGAGTAAAGAAATCAGGCATCATTAAAAGATCAAGCGCTTACAAAAACCACATGCTAAACAAAAAAGCGCAAAAAAGAAAAAGAAGGCTTCGCAAAGGCAGCGTGCTCTCAAAGCCTGACGCAAAGAGGCTCAGATTTATTATAGCTAACAAAAAGTAGGAGGCGGCAATGGCTAGAGTAAAAAGGGGAACAACCAAGAAAAGAAGGCACAAGAAAATCCTAAAATTGGCCAAAGGCTACTACGGCGCCAGATCGCGTTTGTACCGACCGGCAAACGAAGCTGTAATGAGGGCTTTAAGGAGCCAGTATATAGGAAGAAAACAGCGCAAGAGAGATATGCGCTCTTTATGGATAGCGAGAATTAACGCAGCTGCCCGCCTTAATGACATCAGCTATTCAAGGCTGATAGACGGGCTCAAAAAATCAGGAATTGAAATAGACAGAAAAATACTCGCTGACGTTGCAATGAACGATGCTGTGTCGTTTGCAAAGCTTGCAGATACGGCAAAAGCAGCCTTAAGCTAATAAAACAAGGCCCGGCAAAGGCCTTTTTTTAATGCAATCCGCAAGAATTCCCCCGCTTCAAAAGCCAAAGTCGTTAAGCAGCGAGATGAATTGCGGTTATTTCGAAACATTGGCGCACACCACAAGCGCGGAGTTCGCTGCGAAAGCGGTGTAAAAGCGGCTGCAGAGCGCGCCGCCGCTGTTTCTCTTTTCTTTTCTGTATAAACATGGTATAATTTAGCATAATATAGCATAAAAGGCTAAATATTGACGATACTAGAGAGCACCAATCATTCAACATAATGCTGCGCTGCCAGCTTGTTCTTGCCGCAAAGTATATGAAAAAAGCTATAGGCAGCCGGGTTTTCGCAATATTCGAGCGCTTTGCCCCAAATTATACAAACGCTCTTCTCGAATTGGGCTTCGAAAGCGTTCATATCATCGCTTTATTTGGCGTGCGCCCCAAAACTGAAACCAACAAGCTCGGCGGGGCTCCGCCGGCTGCTCTGCGCAAGCATATTGAAAGCCAGGGCGAGCGGCAATGAAATGCCATAAAGCCTTCCAGTTCAGAATGCAGCCTAACAAAGAGCAGCAACCCTCATTTCCAAAACCTTCGAGTGCGCGCGCTTTGTCTATAACAAAATGCTTGCAGACAAGATTGCTTATTATAAGCTGCACGGGGAAATGCTTCGCATCACGCCTGCCGCGTACAAAGGCGAATTTGAGTGGCTAAGGGAAGTGGACAGCCTGGCCCTTTGCAGCGAGCAGCGGTTTCTTGAAGGGGCCTTCAAAAGGTTTTTTGAAAGCGCGTCTGTGGGCTTTCCAAAGTTCAAGGCCAAACGCTCTGACAGGCAGTCGTATACAACCAATGCTGTGAACAATAACATCCGAATAGAGGGCAGGCATCTTGTGCTCCCCAAGCTTGGCAAGGTTAGGATTCGCCAGCACAGGCAGATTCCTGAAGGCTATAGGCTTAAGTCAGCGGCAGTAAGCCGCGACAGCACAGGGGCTTTCTATGTTTCCCTTCTGTTCGAGTATGAATCTGAAGCGGCAGAAATGGCTCCAGAAGATATACAAAGCATTATTGGCTTAGACTTCTCAATGCCAGAGCTGTACATAACAAGCGAAGGCGAGAGCGCTGAATATCCGAAATATTTCAGAGCCTCAGAAAAAAAGATAGCAAAGCTGCAAAGAGAGCTGTCTTTGAAAGAAAAGGGAAGCAGCAATTACATAAAAAAGAAGGCACAGATAGCCAAAGCCCACAAGAAAGCAGCATGCCAGAGAAAAGATTTTCTGCATAAACGATCTAGGAAGATAGCCAATTCCTATGATTGCGCAGCCATAGAGGATTTAAACATGCATGCGATGGCCCAGGCGCTTAACTTTGGCAAATCTGTTTCTGACGCTGGCTGGGGAATGTTTATACGCTTTCTAAAGTACAAGCTGGAGGATCAGGGAAAGATCCTCGCAAAAGTGGGCAAATGGTACCCGTCAAGCAAAACCTGCTCTGTATGCGGGGCAGTGAAAAAAGAGCTTGGCCTGTCAGAGCGAACATATGCATGCGAGTGCTGCGGAAGCGTTATGGACAGAGACGCGATGCAGCCATCAACATAAAAAACGAGGCTAAGCGAATGCTTGGCATACAAAAAGCAATATAGCGCTGGTGAGCCAGCGCCATTGCCGTGGGGCCCACGGCATATGCCCGCGTATTGGGCCAAGGCTTTTGGCAGAGTATTCGGGAAGCCCCCGCTTCTAAGCAAGCGCGAGCGCTTGCGAAAGCGGTGGGAGCAGGTCAATGGTTGCTAAAAACAATAAGCTTGTCTTCACTGCTAAGCTCAACATTTATCTTTGACTGGTCCCCTTCAAAAATGACCATCCCGCCATCGCTTTGAAAATAACCCAGCACTAAAGCTTTGTTAGCGCTTGGGGAAGCTTTGTATACCGCTCGAATGAGATCAGCTGCTGTGCAGGCTTCCGGCACTTTGGCAAAGTACTCGCTTGCTTTCTTTACATAGAGCTCTTTTGTTACCCTTAGCGGCTCATCGTAAGTCAAAATATCATAGTAAAAGTCGAAAAGGGCTTCCTTTTCGCCAATTTGCTCTATGATCTTGCTTAGGTAGCGATTGCTCAGCACGATGGTGTTAGCGCTAAAATTGCTGACAATATCATAGTTTTTGGGATTGAGAATCTCAACAACCAGGTTAATGGCGCTATGGTCTTTCTCGGGATTGCTTTTTTTGTATTTATTAATGATGTCCTGGACCAATATGAGGTATGTGAGCACATCAGCGTCAATCTCATCGTCATCTTCTGTATCATCAGAGAGTATCAGGATGCACCGGCTCTCATTGTTTGCCTGAACAAAATCATTTATTTCACTGCATATTATTGCCTTGTCAAACACATCAGCCGCAACAGCCTTCTTCACACAAGGGTAATTGCTGTAGTAATCCTGGCTTTGCAGATACTCTTCGCTGTCAACAGCAACTATTTCCAGAATGTCAGCGCCGTTATCCTTCCATTCATTATTAAAGGAGTCAAATCCCTCCATAATTGCTTTGTTCTTGCTGTTATGGCCGAGTATGAGCACATGCTTGCCGCATATTTTATAGCCCTCATTGATTTCAACTTCAATATCCTGGTTCCACGTTACGCTCTCAGCCTTTTTGATGCTTTGCTCACTGTTTGACATGCAAAAGCAATTTACCGCTCCACCCCTGTCGCGGGATACAGCCAGCGGGATGGCCTTAAGGTGGGAGCCTAAAAAGCTTTCAACAAACTCCTCCTCTGTAATCTCGCCTGCAGCCGAGGCTTCGGAGTGAAATGAGGCTGCCCTATTGGAAAACAGCGCGCTGTAAACATTGTTGAGCTCCGGCATAATTGAAATCTGCGAAAAAATTTGCCCGAGGATATAGTCGATTGCTACAGGAATGACCTTCAGCTTGCCATCCAGCTCTTTATGGCTAATAATGGTTTCGATCAGCTCCAGAGTCCAGTCGTCTTCCACCTCAACAACAACCTGCTGGCTTTGCTCAAGGCCTTCCTCCTGTGTAATCTGTATAACCTGCAGCAAGGTTTTTATCATTACTGCATCGCCCTTTTCCATGTGTTCCGGATCGCTCTCGCGCTCGTGGTAGGTATTGGCATTGCTGAGGATAATCACGCTTTTAGCGCTTTCTATTGAAATATTGCTAAGCTGCTTAAGGGACCATGTATCGCCTTCGCGCACTATAACAGCAAGGTTGCTTTTAAAGCTGTTCTTTTTTCTGTAAATCCAGCGCTTTATAGCCCCCAAATGCTCGCTTGCTGCCATAACAAGCTCATTTTCTGTTTCAATAGTGTCAGAAAGCCTCTCATCGATATCGCTTAGAACGCCTTCCCTGTCATATTCGACCAAAATTACAACTTTTTCTTTTGTATCTTTATAAAGAAGCTCGTTTACAATTTCTGCAGCGCGGGTATTCCAATTTAGAATGACTGTATGGTTTGATATATGCAGCTTTTTTGAGCTTGAGTCCGCATCTTCAATAAAGCTTGATATAAAGTCTGTCATATATCCGACAACAGCGCCTGTAAAGACTATCATGCCCAATACTACAATAGCAACGCAAAACGCAACCAATAAGGCGCCTGTTTGGCCTATGTCTTCCACCACTACTTCCATGTAGCCTGAAATGAGCATGGTGACCGCATAATAAACGCAGCTCCAATAATCTGTAGCTTCAAGGTATGGCGGAGCCAGCCATGATATTATGAAAGCTGCAATGCTGATAAACAGGATATTTGCTGCCATTATTCCAACCAGTACAATCAGTTCCGGAGATATGGCTGTTCTTATGCTAATCCACTCTCTGATTTTGCGCATCGACAACTCCTGTGAGGGTATTCTTTTATGCTAAGAATAGCATAACCTATCGACAATTTCCCTCAAATTATACTAACTGGCGCTTTTCCATTATTTGTTTATCATAACTTTTTCATGCACGATTTCGCTAAACAAGCAGCATAACCGCTCTTGCTTTTGAACACCAGTTCAACAGCAGCATCTGGCATTTATTGCGAATAAGCGCCAAATCATATATACTTGCGCCAAGAATGAAAATTTTGGCCATAATAAAGGAGGATTAACATGGCAAACTCAGATCTGCCCTTTGACATTAATCGATTTAAGGTGCATGAAGACCTTTTGCCAACAGTGCTTGTTGACACAGGCGTTATACAAGCAGTAAGCAACGGCACATATACTAAAGACTGGGACAACCTGGAATGCGATGACCTGATGCAGGTTGAGCGCTACACGATTGAAGGATATAACAACCGTGAGCTTCCTATTGTTGCGTTTCGCAGAAAAGAGCTTGCCGGGCAAGAGCTGCCTGGCTATATATACTTGCACGGAGGCGGGTACTGGTGCCCATGGGGCAGCGTGTGCCTTAGCATAGCAAAGCGAATTGCTTTGGATGTAGATTGCGCAATACTTGCAGTTGACTTTGCCCTCGCAAAAGAGCACCCGTTCCCTGCAAGCGTTGAAGACACCTATATCGCTTCTGAATGGATATGGGAAAACGCGGAGATGCTCAAAATTAACAGGGAAAAAATCGCTATCGCAGGAGACAGCTCCGGAGCAAATCTTGCAGCAGCTGTATGCCAAATGGCAAGGGACAGGAAAAGCAAAGTAAAATTCTGCCTGCAGGCTCTGATGATCCCCGGCCTTGACAATACTTTTTCGCAAGAAAGCTACTTGCTGTATGATCAGCCGACGCATCCCGGGATTAATTCGAAAACTGTTGAGTATGTTTTTGAAATTTACCTTAGAGACGGGATTCCTGAAGGAATGAAAGCATCGTACGCTGCGCCCCTTCAGGCAGAGTCGTTTGAAAACCTGCCTCCTGCATACATCGAAACTGCAGACTACGATCCAATGCGCGATGAAGGCATAGACTATGCAACCAACCTCACGCTTGCCGGAGTGCCGGCTACATTGGTGCAGACAAGGCGAACGCCCCATACATGGATGGGGGTTGAGTCCAGCTATACTGAAAAGTACAAAAAATTTCGCAGCGAATTTCTAAAAAAGGTCTTTTACGAAAGCTAAACGGCCATGCTCATTTGCATCATGGCAGCCTTCTTGCCGATTGCCCGGCCTCATTTGGCAGTGCATTCATGTGGTTGACAAGCTGTCTTCGATGCGCTTTAGAATGCCGCTCTCATAATTTGACACTGTGCTTAAAGGGATTTTTCTCTGATCATAAGCAATAGAAATTGTTGCTTTTTGTTCATTAACAATCCCGACAAGGGCGCCAACCGGCTTTGCCAGGCTGCGAAGGGACGGGCTTTTCCCGACTGTTTCCCTCTTGCTTATTATCGCTGATGCGATTGAGCCAATCGATTGCCCGGCAAGGCCGGCCAGTTCAACATTTCCTTCGCTGGTAGCTACAACAGCGCTGCATTCGCAAACCTCAGCCGCAGCCTTGGCGAACACAGCCTGAACTAAAATTTCATCCGGCACGCCGGGAAAAGCCTCAGCCAGGCTTTCTGCGGCGCGCTCAGGCAGCTCGGCGCCAAAGCTGTAGCTGCCTGCAAACCAGGAAGGCGCCATGAAGCGCTCAAGCGCCGAGGCAACGATAATGCCGACGAGCCCTCCCCCCAGCACATCGCTGGCATAATGCGCGCCAAGGTATACCCTGCTTATGCCGATTAAAATTGCCAAAACGCTGAATAGCGATATTGCGCCTAAGCGCACCCTTTTATTTTTGGCAAGCCTGTTTGCTATTATTGCGGCTGTAAAATATGCCGCAAAGTTTGCGCTGGCATGCCCGCTTGGATAGCTATAGCCGCTTTCCTGCACTATATGCAAAACATCCGGCCGCTCTCGTATGAAGAGCGCTTTTAGCGCTACACTGGCAAGCACTGCAATGCATGCTGCCAGAGCTATAGGAAGGCCGTATTGCTGCCTTGTCTTTGGCACAGCAAGCAGAGAAGCGCAGATTATAGACAGCGATAAAAAGGCCCCGAGCTCGGTTACAAAGAGCATGATGGCCGTATTAATTGGCGAAATATAGCTGCTTATGTACGAATATATAGCTGAATCGAATGAATCCAGCCCTCCATTTAGGGCGAAAATTGAAATAACTATGAATAAAACCATGAACGCTGCAATTGCTTTAAGCTGCATAGACTGCAAATCCCCAAAAATATATAATATAAATAGTATATCATTCTGAATGCCTTTTGGGGCATCAGCCCCATCTGATATTGGCTATTTTTGTCTATCTTGTTGTTTTCATTAAGTTGTGCAAGAGACAAAAATTGGCACTCTCCCCTGCCTGATAAATATATACTAGCTAACAGCTAGTCCAATGAGCATCAAATGGGGTTTTTATGGCAAATCCACAAGCACTGATAAGTGCATGGGAAGGCGCGTTCCGAACAGGAACAAGAAAGCAGGCTTTAGAGAGAAATACAAAGCTAATCGAATATTATGACTACATAGCCAGATCGCAGGCTGAAGTTAGCCTAAGGCTTAACGATACTGCAAAGCTTGCTGCTAAAGCATGGCAAGAGTTTGGCATCGGCAAAAATGGCACAGCCCTGGATGTAGGGTGTGGCGGGGGGGACGCAGCCATTGAGCTTTCAAAGCATGCAAAGAGCGTCACAGCGATTGACATGAGCAGCGGGATGATAGAAATGGCCAAAAAAAGAGGTAGCGCCCTTGGCATCGACAGCATAAAGTATAAAGAGGCAATGTGGGAAGCATACGAGCCGGCTATGCCATTTTCAATGGGCTTTTCAGCAATGTGCCCGGCTATATGCACGATTGAGGACATTCTGAAACTCGAAGCCAGCGCAGAAAAAGGCGCTGCCATCGTAACTGTTGGAAACAGATCAGACACAGGCATAAGAAATGAATTAAGGGCATATATAACAGATCAGCCTTTGCCTGGCATGATGGCTGAAGGGATTCTTCTCTACAACATGCTATACTCCATTAAAAGAAGCCCAAATGCAATCCACATGCGCCACCGCTCTGAGTCGCGCCTGCTTGCACAAGCTGCAATAGAGCGCTACTGCCTGTATTACAAGTGCTATGGCTTTACAGATTCTGCTACTTCTTCCAAAGTTGCAGATTTCATTAATGCTAATGCAAAAGACGGTATATGGGCGGAAAGTGTCGATATAGAATATATAATGGTATATTGGGTGCCGCATCATTACTAGCGGCTATAGATTATTTGAAAGGATATATGGCTATGCCGCAAAACAAATATTTCTTCGCCGGCGTGCATGCCTCTAAAGAGAGCCAGTTCTACGACTTGCCACATGGCTTAAGCGATCGCGCTGATGTTGCTGAGCTTAGAAAGCGCATTGAATCAGGCGATGATGATCAATTTGGCCTATTGGTGCTGCTCGGCGACAGGCTTTGTTTTCAGCTTCGGTTTAGAGAAGCTATAGAATGCTATACAAACGCTCTTGATATAAGCCCTAATGCTTTTGGCGCCCTTCGGAAGCGAGCGCCCAGGTATTTATGCATCCAAGAGCCGCACAAAGCGTTTGAAGACTTCCTGGCATGCGCTAAGATGGCGCCACAGACTTTGGAACTGGAATACAGGCTTGGGATTTCCTCTTATATAAAAGGCGATTACGAAACAGCTGAGCTCTTCTTTGAGAGATCGCTGGAACTGAGTGAGTCTACGCCGGAAATGATTGCAGCAAGCTCATATTGGCTTGCCATAACAGCCCTTAAGACTAACTCCGGCAAGAAAAAGTGGATGGACTTTAACTTTTCGCTTCCGGTGCATGTCCAAACGGGCTACCGCAGTGCGCTGTTTGCCTTGTGCGGGTTTACTGAGCCTGAAGAAAGCGCTCAGAATGCTATAGACCAGTCAGGAAGCCTTGACGGGAGCATTATATTATACAGCGCATACTGTATGCTGGAAGCTTCAAATGAGCATGCCAAAGCATTTGAGATACTAGACAAGCTTGTCGGGTGGGATGATTTCTGGCACAGCTTTGCCTACCTCGCAGCCTGGAGGGAATGGAGCGCAAAAAAACTGATGAGCTAACAGCTTGAGCACTGTTAGCTTTTTTTTTGCGCAATTCCAAATGCTTTCCTTTCCTCTTCATCTGTTTTTCAGCGCGATAAATTCCGCATTTTTAAAATTATTTCGCTGTTATTGCCATCTATCTCTTAATTTTCAAAAGAATATTCAATCATTTTACAGCCATTGCATATTATAGAGCGAAAGTGCAGGGTATTGCTGCTAATATCCAGCTCTATGTGTCCTAATTTAGCGATATGTGAGAAAAAGCAGCAACACCGGATAATATACAAAGGCTATTTCCCTTTAGCCATAAAGGATAAATTATGAATCAAGAGATTTTAAACGCAATAATCGGAGCCCTGACTACCCTTGTCACAGCAGTTTTGCTGCCGCTTGCCAGAGAATGGGTGAAAACGCGCACATCAATTGCTACTTACGAAAAAATACAGCAAATTGCTTCAATCGGCGTGCAGGCTGCTGAACAGCTATATGCAGGCCAGACTGGCGTTGGGGCCGAAAAGTTCAGCTATGTAGCTGAGCTGCTCAAAAAGCACGACCTAAAGCTTGATGATGAAATGATACAGGCAGTCATAGAAGCTTTAGTGCTCGAGATAAAAGTCGACGGCACAACAACCCGCTAAGCTTCCGGTTTTAGCCAATATATGCTTCCTTTAAATAGGCTGCTGCATCTGGCGGCAGCCTTTTTATTCCCTCAGGCTATGCTTCATGTTCAAATTTTAAAACTTTCCATGCCGACTATGCGATTTTTCGAAATAAATGGATGTTTCCGACAATTGAATACAGATGCCGAGCTAAATGTTGTATAATAAATTTAAAATACTATATGAAGAGAGAGCGTATGGCAACTGAATCAAAATCGCCAATAGACAGCGAAGGATTTGGAAACGAAAGCTACCATGAACTAAAACCCGGCATCAAGCTGTGGCTTGCAAGCTCTGACGGATTTTTTGGCCCTGGAACTGTTCAGCTGCTTACTCTCATTGAAAAGAACGGATCTATGCTTTATGCAAGCCAGGAAATGGGCATATCATACAGCAAAGCCCGATATATCATTGATAAAACAGAAAAGCGGCTGGGCAGCAGCGTTATCAGAAAGCACCAGGGCGGCAAGACAGGAAGCGGGTCTGAACTTACTGAGCTGGGATGTGAGCTCATTAAGCGCTACAATGCTTTTGTCGAGGAGTGCACTGCGCTGCTGCAGGAATCGTTTGACAGGCATTTTGAGGGCATAAACCTGAAATGGGAGTAGTTTTGCGCTTTGCTGCGCCCTTATGCTTCAAAACAAGCTGCTGCATAGGCAGCTTGCTTTGGTTCGGAGCTCTAAAGCGCATCGCCTGAGATTAATGTTCGACACTGCTTTTGGCTGCGCGAAAAAGCATTGCGCTGCCGTGCAGCGCCTCCGGGCCGTTGCTGGCAGGCATGGCAAAGAGAGGCCTTTGCGTTCAAGGCGATCAAGGCTCTGCTTTGCTTATTATCTTAGTTATTGCTGAAAGCTGAACGTAAAAATTGCTGGCACTGATGTTTTGCCTTGCTTTTGTTTGGGTAAAAGAGCAATGCCAAGCCTTTACAGCGTGCATGCTGCACTGCTTGTGCCGCCTAATTCGCGCATGCCGGCTTCCTAGAAGTCTTCAACAAGCCTTTCGAAGTATGCTTTCGGGTGATCGCACACAGGGCATTTGGCAGGCGCCTTTTTCCCGCTGTGCACATGGCCGCAGTTCATGCATACCCATGCAAGCTCAACTTCCTCTTCAAATACGGTGTTGTTTTCAATATTGCTCAGAAGCTTGAGATACCTGTCTTCATGGCGCTTTTCAATTTCGCCTACCATCTTGAATTTTTTGGCAATGTCAGAGAACCCTTCCTTGTCAGCAACCTTGGCAAATTCGGCATACATTTCTGACCACTCGAAATGCTCGCCATCAGCTGCTTCCTGCAGGTTTGCAGGCGTTGTGGGCATCTGGCCGCCTTTGATGAGCTTAAACCACATTTCCGCATGCTCTTTTTCGTTGTTCGCTGTTTCCGTAAAATACTTGCCTATCTGGTTGTAGCCATCTGTCTTTGCCTGTGAGGCAAAGAAGGTATATTTGTTTCTGGCTTGTGATTCCCCGGCAAAGGCAGCCAGAAGGTTAGCTTCAGTTTTTGATCCTTTTAGCTCCATGGACATGAGCCTCCTTATTACTTCCTATAAATGATTATCTGCTAATTGCATGCATGCTTATTCAAATAATTTCCCAAATTGAAGTTATTTCAAGCAAAGCTTCTTTTTTATGGCTTAGCAGCGCCTTGCGATTGGGCAAATAAAGGAGTACGATATTAGAATGAAAATATCTTACTCTTTGGCATATATAGAAGCTGTTAAGGCAATGTGGGCATATCTTAAGCGAATGTACGCGCTTTGGGGATGGGTGCACTTTATTGTCCCGTTGTTCCTTGTGTTCTCTGTCTGCCAAGTGCCGAGGAACCCTTCCTTTCTAATGAGCCTGTGCCTGGCGTTCTCTGCAGTCGGCTCATTGGCGCTGATTGCTATAGATCTCGTGATGCCGGCTTATCTGTACAAAAAAGACAGGGGCGAGATTTCAATCGCCCTTGACGATAAGGGCATTCGCATTAAAAACGCAAATCGAAACGATCATGTCGTATGGGAGTGGTTTCATGAGATATGGGAAAGCCGTGAATTCATATTTTTAGTTGAGCTTCCTATGGCTTACACTGCTGTGCCTAAAAGAAGCCTTGGCAGCTATGACTTCATGGCAGAGCTGCCGGAGCGCTTTAAGGAGCCAAAAAAACAGGGATAATGCAATGCTCTATATAACCGGAGACACCCACAGAAGGTTTGGAAGGGTTGCAGCCTTCTGCGAGGCAGAAAAGACAACATGCGATGACACCTTAGTGATTCTGGGCGATGCCGGAATAAACTTCTTTGGGCCGGAAAAGGATTTAAAGCTCAAAGAAGAGCTGAGCAAGCTTCCTATAACAATTCTGTGCATACATGGCAACCATGAGAAACGGCCGCAAAAGATAAAGGGATATAGAAAACAGCGGTTTAAAGAAGCTGTGGCCTATGTTGAAGACAGGTTTCCCAGGCTTGCCTTTGCCCGAGACGGGGACATATACAAGATCGATGGCTTCAGCATGATCGCAATAGGCGGGGCATATTCTATGGATAAGCACTACAGGCTGGCAAAAAATATCAGTTGGTGGGCTGACGAACAGCCTTCTGATCTGATCAAAAGGCGCGTAGAGCGCTCGCTGGCAGCCCATTCATGGAAAGTGGATTTAGTTGCCTCCCATACATGCCCGATAAGCAAAGTCCCGCGGGAGGTGTTCCCTGCCGGAATCTCAGCGGCATCAGCTGATGTGTCAACAGAAGCCTGGCTTGAGCGCATTGAAAACAGGCTTGAATACAGCCGATGGTATGCCGGGCACTTTCATGTAGACAAGGATGATGGGGACATGCGCTTTGTATCCAATGAATTTTTGGCTGTCGGCATAAAGGGCAAGGACAGCTAGAGTTTGCCATATTCTTTACAGAGAGATAAAACAATGGATTTAGTAGTTCCATCTATAATACATAAAGCCGCTGCCTTGGACTACAGGCAAGAGCACTTTGACATCGGCGAGCTTGACATTAATGCAGACGGCGGGCTTGATTATGCCAATTCCTACGAAGAGTGGCTTAGCCAGGTGCTTTTTATGCGAAACTTCGATTACGACAGCTCTGTGCCTACGCACACCTTTTTTGGCATAGACAATTCCAGAATCGTGGGCATGCTGCAGATAAGAACCCGCCTTACCAGCCACCTTCTTATTATCGGCGGCAATATTGGCTACGGCGTAAGGCCATCAGAGAGGCGAAAGGGGTATGCAACGCAAATGCTCTCAATCGGGCTTGTGAAATGCCGCGAGATCGGCCTTGACAGGGCGCTGATTACATGCCTGAAAGAGAACATCGGATCCGCTAAGGCAATAATGAATAACGGCGGTGCGCTTGAAAATGAAATAATCAGCAATAAAGGTGAAATAATCCAAAGATATTGGATAGAGCTAAAAAAATAAAAGCCTATGCAGGAGTGAGTGCGATGCGCATAGGCTTTTGTTTATTGTTAGCTGAGCTTAGTGCTGTCACCACCAGCTTCAATCATGTCCTTTTGCGCTTTGATCATCTTTTTGACCATTGCGCCGCCAATGTAGCCTGCTTCCTTCGAAGTTAAGTTGCCGTTATAGCCGTTCTTAAGGTTAATTCCGAGTTCCAGGGCAACCTGCTTTTTGAAATCGTCCATTTGGCCGCTGCTTTTCTTTTTCTGTGCCATTTAGCCCTCCATGCATTCACAGGTAGTTTGCCTCAAACACTCCTGTAATACCCAGGCATTTTTTTGTAATACTAAATAAAATATACAGCGTTAGCGCTTGCATTCCAGGCTGCACTGGCCAATGTGGACTTTTATGGCGGCAAATGTCGCTTCGCTCATTGAATGCTCCATCTTGCAGGCATCATCGAGCGCTGTCTCTTCGTTGACGCCAAGGCTGATAAGCCATCTTGATATAAGCGTATGGCGCTCATACATGGACTCTGCGATTTTTTTGCCGCTCTCTGTGAGCTCAATGCCTCCCTGGCCATCAAGCTCCACATAGCCTTTCGATCTTAAATTCTTAATGGCTATGCTGACGCTTGGCTTGCTGTACTCAAGTTCATTTGCTATATCAACAGAGCGCACATTTGCGCTCTTCTTGCCCAGCATCAGTATCGTTTCCAAATAATTCTCAGCGGATTCGTGTGTTTTCAATATTGTCCCTATTATTAAAATAAATGCGCAGTGTAATATTATACATTATAGTATTATTTCAATTTAATATCAACTCTGATGCTTTAACTTAATGATAAAGCTGCCAGAATAATACAAGGCAGGCTCTTATTTTGAATATTGCGCGTTTTTTGTACATAACGCAAATCTTAATGCTGCAAGCTTGCCTATCGGATTTTATCAGCGCTTTATATATAAAACCATCTCAGCTATAATAGCCGCTTGCTGCTTGATTCGCGGGCCCGCTAAAATGCATCCTGCCTGAAGATTCCTGTACAAACAGAGCCCGCGCTATGAAGGGCGTTTGCCCGCGCTGCAGCGCACATGATCTGCATTAGCCTTGTTTCATAGCTATTAAGGCATTAGCCAAGGCCAGGGCTATTTGTATTCGCATTCGATTCTTGCACCCAACACCGCCATTCCATAAAAAATGCCTATATAGCAGGCATTTGCATCTAAATTGTTGTCTTTAGCATGATCCCTAATATTGACATGGGCTATATATAATGCTATCGTTGAGTTAGTTGCAACTAACTAATACTTGAAAGCAGGACAGCTATCATGACTTTAAATAATCTTGCGGTTGGCAACAGCGCCCGAGTTGTATCGGTTGGAGGGGAGAAGGCCATAAGAAGGCGCTTGCTTGAAATGGGCATTACCCCTAAAACAGTGGTGACAGTAAAGAAAGTAGCGCCTATGGGCGATCCTATAGAGCTGCTGCTGCGCGGGTATGTGCTAAGCATACGGCTTAGCGATGCTGAGCGCATAGAAATTGAGAGCCTTGATGCTGCGAAAGGCAGTTTTGCATGAGAGTAGGCTTAATAGGCAACCAAAACTGCGGCAAGACAACCCTGTTTAACCAGATAACCGGCTCAAACCAAAAGGTCGGCAACTTTCCAGGGGTTACAGTCAGCCTTTCTATCGGCAAAGCTCTGGAGCATAAAGACATGGAGATTATCGATCTTCCAGGCATATACTCCCTGTCCCCCTATACAAGCGAAGAAATTCTAACCAGGGATTTTCTGATAAATGAAAGCCCTGATGCAATTATTAACATTGTTGACGCTACGAACATAGAGCGCAATTTATACCTCACACTGCAGCTCATAGAGCTGTCCATTCCAATGGTGCTGGCATTAAATATGATGGATGAGGTTCAGGCAAACAACGGCACAATTGATGTAGAAATGATCTCAGAAATGCTTGGCATTCCTGCTGTGCCTATTGCGGCAATACATAACCAGGGAGTCTCTGAGCTGCTGCAAACAGTGGCTGATATCGCTGAGAGCCGCAAAGTGCCTGAAAAAACCGATTTTTGCACAGGCGCTGTGCATAGGGCAATACATGCTGTGCAGCATGTAATTGAAGACCATGCACTCATCGGGTCAGTGCCTACAAGGTTTGCGGCAACTAAGCTGCTTGAAGGCGACAATCTTATGGCAGAGCGCCTCAAGCTGTCAGAAAACGAAATAGATCTCATTGAGCACGCAGCTGCCGAGATGGAGGAAGAAACGCTCGCGGACAGGGAAGCTGCAATTATCGAAATGAGATACGCCTTCATAGAAGGGGTCTGCAGCGCAACAGTCGTCAAAGCCCGGGAAAGCAAGGAATACATAAGAAGCGCAAAAATAGACTCTGTATTAACAAGCAGGGCGTGGGCGTTCCCGGCTTTTTTCGGGATAATGCTCTTCGTATTTTGGATAACTTTTGGCGTTGTCGGAGCGGCTCTCAGCAGCCTGCTTTCAGCTGCTTTTGCCGGCTTCAGCTCATTTGCAAAGAGCGCTCTCAGCCGATATGGCCTTAATTATATCGTGCTTGCTCTTATTACAGAGGGCGCTTTGACTGGCATTAGCGCCGTTTTAAGCTTTCTGCCAACGATAATTACGCTATTTTTCTTTTTGTCGATTCTTGAAGACAGCGGATATATGGCGCGTGTAGCCTATATCATGGACAAACCGCTGCGCAAGATAGGCCTCTCAGGCAAGAGCATTGTGCCAATGCTTATGGGATTCGGATGCACTGTGCCTGCTGTAATGGCAACGAGGACATTGCCCAGCGAGCGCGGGAGAATGATTACTGTTCTGATAACGCCGTTTATGAGCTGCAGCGCCAAGCTGCCAATATATGCGCTTTTCGCATCTGCATTCTTTCCCAATTCTGTAGCGCTCGTTATGGCAAGCCTGTATTTCTTTGGAGCTGCGCTTGGCATAGCAGCAGGCTATATAATGAACAAGACAGCCTTTTCCGGCTCTCCGATACCATTTGTGATGGAGCTGCCTAATTACCGCTTTCCATCGGCCAAAACCGTAATGAGGCTATTGTGGGACAAGGCAAAGGATTTTATCCAAAGAGCGTTTAGCATTGTATTTTTGGCTACACTGGCTATATGGATACTGCAGTCTTTTGACTCCCGCCTAAATTATACGCTTGACAGCTCTGAGAGCATGCTCTCATCAATCGGCCATTACGCAAGCATTGTTTTAGGGCCAGCCGGCTTTTCAGACTGGAGGGCAGCTTCAGCGCTAATCACAGGCTTTTCCGCCAAAGAGGCAGTAATAAGCTCGCTTGCTGTGCTGCTGGGATCTCAAGAGGGGAATGCAGGCGCTGCGCTGCATACGATGTTCACGCCGCTTTCAGCTGTAAGCTTCCTGGTTTTTTCGCTGCTGTACACGCCGTGCATCGCAGCAGTGGCGGCTGCCGGCCGCGAGCTAAGAGGGGTTAAAGACGCTTTTCTTGTAGCCGCTGCCCAAACTGGCATAGCGTGGCTGATGGCTGTTATTGTATACCAGGCAGGGAGGCTATTTACTAATGGCGCCTATTGATTTTTTAGTTATTGGCATTTTAGTTGCCGCTGTTTTGCTTGCAGGCCGAAAGGCTATTAGCGGCAATAAATGCAGCGGCTGCGAAAGCTGCAGCGCTTACAGCAGCTGCAGCAAACGGGTAGCAGGCTAGATGCGCATTAAAGCATCCTACACCGCAAAGAGCGGCGTTGTGGCAGCTGCTTATGCATGCGCATGCTGGGCGCTTGGCAGCCTTGCTTTCGGGCCGGTGCAGATAAGGCCGGCAGAGGCTCTGCTTCAGCTGGCGGCAATTGACCCCCTTTGGATTCCGGCGCTTGTTCTTGGCAACGCTATTGCCAACATTGGATCCCCTCTCGGGCCAATAGACATTGCTGTCGGCATAATAACGGCAATAACATGCACAGCGCCATCTGTTTTTGCAAAGGGCCGAAAAGGAAAATACATATGCATTATTGCTGCCTCAGCGCTGTCAATGTCTATAGTGGCATGGGAGCTGGGCCTGGTAATGGCTCTTCCCTTTTGGCAAACATGGGCGGGCCTTGCGCTGTCGCAGTCAATTACAACCTCGTGCGGGGCTTTTGTTGTTGATTTAATCTCAAGGCGCATAAACCTGGATCTCGGCGCTTAGCCAGGCAAAGGTATTTCTAATTGCCATTTTAAAATTTCCCTTCTAATCTTATTGCATGCCTTAACCCACCATCTTATATGAATATGGTATAATTATTAATATAGCCGTATTTAAGGGGGCTTGACTATGAAGAGCATGACTGGCTTTGCCCGCATTGAAAAATCTAATGAGAATTACTCTGTTGCGCTTGAAATAAAAAGCGTGAACCATAGATATAGGGATCTCTTCTTTAGGATTCCGGTACGCTACAGCGCTATTGAAAACCTTATGAGGGCATCAGCTTCAGCTGCAATAGCAAGGGGCCATGTAGAAATGACGCTGAGGGTTATAGAAAAAACCGCAGGCAGCGGGGAGATCTATTTTAACAAGGCGCTTGCAGAGTCTTACATTGCAGCAATGCAAGAGCTGTCAGAGATCAGCCCCAGCATAGCATCCGATCTTTCTGCTGACGCTATTATCGCGCTTCCCGGGGTTGCTGAGGTTGAAATCGGCGCTGCTGACATAGATGATCTTTGGCTTATTCTAAGCGAGGCTATGGATGAGGCGCTTGAGATCTTAAATAAAGGCAGGGATCTTGAAGGAAGCGCGCTCAAGTCGGATCTTGAAGCAAAGCTTGGCAACATTAAAGCCATTACAGAAAAGATTGAAAAGGAAAGCGAATCCCTTCCCGGCCTGTATGCCGCAAACCTAAAGAAAAGGCTTGAGGCTTTAGGCACCACTATAGATGACAGCCGGCTGCTTGCTGAACTGGCAATATATGCTGACAAAAGCTCTATTGACGAAGAGATCACCAGGCTTAAGCTTCATTATGACCATTTTTACACAGAGATGCAGTCATCTGAGCCTGTTGGAAGAAAGCTTGATTTCCTTATGCAGGAAATTAACCGCGAAGCAAACACTGTTGCTTCCAAGTCATCAAGCTTTCCAATAAGCATCAGCGCTGCGGAAATAAAAAGCGAGCTGGAAAAAATGAGGGAGCAAATACAAAACATAGAATGAGAACAGGCAACCTAATCGTAATAAGCGGCCCTTCAGGCTGCGGAAAAAGCACTATTATCAGAAACCTTTTAAAGCAGGACAAGCTGTTGGCATTTTCAGTTTCAGCTACGACACGCCCTATGAGAAAGAACGAGACAGAGGGCAAAGACTATTACTTCCTCACTGATAGCGAGTTTAGCGAGAAAATCAGGGAAGGCGCTTTTTATGAGTATGCAACGATTTACAACAATCGCTATGGAACTCTAAAAAGCGATGTTGAAATGCTTAAGCAGGCTGGCTATGACGTAGTTTTGGATATTGATACACAGGGAGCCAGGCAGCTTATGGAAAGCAACGCGCATGCAATATATATATTTGTTCTGCCACCGTCGTTTGAAGAGCTTGAACACCGCCTGACAAAGCGCGGCTCAGACTCCCCTGAGCAGATCGTTATCAGGCTTAGCCAGGCACAGGCGGAATGTGAGCTTAGCAGCGAATATGACTATGCTGTTGTAAATGCAGATGTCAGCGATACAACGCTGGAAGTGCTCAGCATAATTCAAAGCCACCGCAGCGAAGCGGAATAGAGCATGCCGGCCTGCACCAATAGCATGCGGTTTTTTTTCTATTGCGAAACTTAAGGCAGCTGCAATAAAGTGATATGCTCTTCGCCTCCTTATTTGCCTGAATTGTCGCATGTGTACGCACATCCGAGCCGCAGGCTCCATTTAGATCAGCTTATAAAATTAAATATTCGAAAGGGCCAAAGCAATGAAAAGCATCAACGTAAAAAAAACAACAAGCGCTCTTGCAGCAATCCTTTCTCTAGCCATATCAGCAGCAATTGCAATAAGCTATACGCAGCAAAATGCCATTGCGATTGACAAATATGCTATGGCTGCAAATATAATTAATGCCATCTCTGAAATTGCTGGTATTCCCATTGACGCTGAAATAGCAAGCGATTATTACACTACTTTATTCAGGCGCGATTCTGAAGAAAAGCCTGTAGCATTGGAAAGCAGCGATTTTGTTTTTATATTCACAGACGATGGCGCAAATGTCGAGACTATCCATACAAAAAGCGATGCATCATTGCTAGGGTATATAGCATCGGACAGTGATGCCATGCGCAAGGCCGAGCTGCTTGCTTTTAGTGCATGCCCAAGCCTGTTTGTGCTCAGCGAATATGATTCGTTTTGCGAAAAGCATATCGCCAATGGCGATGGCTGTGCTGCATATACAATAGAGTTCTGGGAAAAAATCGCTGAGAGCCATTATACAGGCAATAAAATTTCTATGATTGTGACATCAGAAGGCTGCGTTTCTCTATTCCTTTCATCAAGCAGCAATTCTGCTATTGCTATAGAAAACATAAAAAATGGCCAAATTGAAAACACTGGGAGCCTAATCCCCAAAGAAAAAGCAATTGAGATTGCTTACACCGCAATAGAGGCAAAGGCAATGGAACTCGAAAACCCCACTGGCGTTTCAGAGCCAACAAATAAGCCAGGCGGCGGTTTTATTGCAGAGCCTGAAGATGCAGCAAATAATGCCCAGTATAAAATATTTACACAGAATCGGGAAGAGCATGTTGTCGAGGCTTACAGCAGGCTTTTAGACGGCAGCTTAAAGTGGGATATAACTGTTAAAATGCAAACAACATTCCCTTGGTGGAAAGAAATTGCTTTTTGGGTTGTTATAGACGGCCATTCAGGTGTTATTGAACTCTTAAGCCATACAAGATAAAACTGCCAAAGCATTTTTTATAACTTGAATTCATGCTCCAGCGCCATTTAGGCTATGCTGCACATCGAAAAGCATGGCGCTTTTTCTGCAGCTGAAGGCATTGGCGTGGATGCTTGCGTTGGCCAGTTAATCGATCGACAACCCGGCTGACTTTATGCCCAGCAGCATGTCATCTGGAATTGGCGCACTAAAGCTCATTGAAGCCTCGAGCCTTGGATGGGCGATAGTGAGCGAAGAAGCATGAAGAGCCAGCCTGTTCACAGGCTCAAAAGCATTCTGAGCGCCATATAGGCCATCTGAAACTATTGGGCATCCTATATGGGACAAATGCACCCGTATTTGGTGTGTCCTGCCTGTATATAGCTTTAACTCAAACAATGTAAAATTCTCGTTTGAGTTTAGTATTCTGTACTCTGTAACCGACTCTTTGGCGCCTTCTGTTACAACCCTTTTCATGCTTTCAGCTGTTGAGCGCGCTATTGGTGCATCTACGACGCCAAAATCGGCATCAGGCTTTCCATGCGCCAAAGCAATGTATGTTTTCTCCCCTGCATTTGCCCCGTTTAAGTAGGCCTGCTGTATATAATGGTGCGCATGTGCGCTCTTAGCAATGGCTATCACCCCTGAAGTATCTCTGTCAAGCCGGTTGGCAAAGCGAACCTTTCCGATAAAGCCAGTTGCTTCCCAGTGCCCAAGCACTGCATTTGTCAGCGTGCCGGATATAGTGCTTCGGGTAGGGTGGACTACTATGCCTGAATGCTTATTGACAATCAGCACATCCCTGTCTTCATATATAATGCTTATAGGAATGCTTTGCGCTTCATACTCAGAGCGCTCTTCGGGCAGCAGCGCAACAATTTCATCCCCTATTGATGCCTTGGCGCTAAGCCACACCGGCTTGCCATTGGCATACAGTGCGCCGTCCTTTTTTATGCTTCTTATTGTTCGTGAGGAAAACGAGTGGCACTTTCGCAAGTATTCACCGTAAGAGCCGCTAAAGCCGCTTTGTATTGTATAGGCGTATTCGATTGGCATATTAGATTAATAGTAGCACATAGGAATGCTATTGCTCTTACATTTAAATATGCTAATCAATTGCCTCAGCAATAAACTCTTTTGAAACTGATGCTTCGTATAAATGCTCTTGCTATAAGATCACAGGGAATTGCCAGATGAGAATTTAACCCTGTTTTGTTTATGCTGCATTGAGTTAAATGCTGCTTTGTAACTCTTGGCCACTACTCTCAATTTCGCTTTTGCTTAGGCCAGTTGCGTCAACGATATCCTCTATTGGAACACCAATGCTCAAGAGTTTTTGTGCAACAGATAATAGTTTTTTCTCACCTTCAGCTAGGCCTTTAGCTAGGCCTTCTGCTCTGCTTTTAGCTAGGCCTTCTGCTAGACCTGCAGCTCTGCCTTCTGCTAAGCCTTTTTCGCTTGCTTCCCTAATAGCAGCGCGTATATCGCGACGCTCTTTCTCCTGGGCCTCATAAAGCATGCGGGCACTTTCGAATATTGACAGCTGTTCAAGGCGCACCCCTGGTTTTTGTATTTCCGGATTGCTTTCAATCCCCATTAGGCCTACAGCTTTGCTTTCTGCTTTGCCTTTTTCGCTTGCTTCCCTAATAGCCGCGCGCGTATCGCGACGCTCTTTCTCCTGAGCCTCATAAAGCATGCGGGCACTTTCGAATATTGACAGCTGTTCAAGGCGCACAGCGGCTTTTTCTATTTCAGGATTGGATTCAGATGCCATTTTTAATTCCTCCTTGCTTGCGGTTTATTTATGGTGCAAGCTTGCGCCAGGCCCGCTATTATTGCATTGCCTTGTGGCCTGCTGCTCCCACCGCTTTCGCAGTGCACTCCGCGGCTTGTGGAGTGCGCCAATGTTTCGAAATAAGCGCAATTCATCCCTCCGCTTAACGCCCATAGCGTTTGAAGCGGGGGAATTCTTGCGGATCTTATTAAATGCAGCTCGATTTTACTCTTGGCCACTACTCTCAATTTTGCTTTTGCTAAGGCCAGTTGCATCAATGATATCTTCTATTGGCATACCAATGCTCAAGAGTTTTTAGTGCAACAGATAATAGTTTTTTCTCACCTTCAGCTAAGCCTTCTGCTTTGCCTACCGCTAGACTTTTTTCGCTTGCTTCCCTAATAGCAGCGCGTGTATCGCGAAGCTCTTTTTCACGCGCTTCATATAGCATGCGGGCACTTTCGTCTGCTGACAGCTGTTCCAGGCGTACAGCGGCTTTCTCTATTTCAGGATTGGCTTCAGATGCCATTTTTAATTCCTCCTCATTGCGGGCGCCCAGAAATTTGAGCCAGTTCCACATCATAGTGCCATCATAGTTGCTTGGCAGCTTGGATGAATAGAAAGCAATTCGCTCGCGCATAATATCTAAGCTCTTTACCTGCACTTCAATGTTGATAATCTTGCCGGTCGATGTTTTCAGTTTTACATCAAGAATTCCCAGTTTGTCGTCGAAATGCTCTCTCAGCAAATGCGGATCGATGATGGAAATTGTATCATACTCTTCTTTTGGAAAATCAAGTATCGACAGCAGGAAACTTTTCAGGAAACTAACGTTCCTTTCATCTGCGAAAAGCAACTTAAATACAATGTCATTGCTCGGCCGCATAAACTTTGGCTTTTCTTGCTTTGATGGATTGTCTGTATTCTGCGCCATTTTGGCTGCCTCCAATTACTTTTTTTGCTTTTTTCGACACAATGCGGTTCGAGTACGCATATCTGATTCATTTTTAATCGCCAGTACGTTCTGACAATATGTTCAGATAAAACGTTCAAAACATATGTTCATAATATCAAAAATACGCTAAATTGTTATTAATTTCGACATTTTAGTGCATTTTTTGCTTATAAATGCAAACAATTGCATAAAAGGCATAAATTTATCGTAGGGTTTGCGAGTCAGCCAGAGAGGCTATTGGCAAAAGAACAAGATGCACGGATAGAGATATAAATTCTGTTTCGCTAAATCTTTTGCAGCATTTTCGCCAGTATTGTGCAAGCATCACGCCAAGATGCATAGCATAAATGCAAGCGAAATATTATAAGCAAAGCTGCATGAGATGCCAATATCAGGCAAGTTCATTTAATATGTTTGTTTCTAAATTAGAAGAAGAAGCAAATGGCTGCAGATCCAATTATTTGTTCTAAATAATAATCTGAATCATAAATTGAAACAATGCAAATGAAACTCTTATCTAGCATCAGCCGCAGCTAGTAGGCTACTGATATAAAATGCCGAGTGCCATCATTTCAATAAGCGGCAATATTGGCTAATATAAGTTGTAAAATTGCCTAGGCTAACAATATTAACTGTTTTACGCAAGATTATTGCGAAAAGGGCATCCGTTGAATTTATTAACTGAAATAATGTATATTATTACAAAATATCTTCAAGCAGGAGCGGACAAGCTATATCTGTTGACAATAAAGTGACAATAGCGTATATTTAATAGCGTATATTTTTATTATTTAATTGTGAGTATCTTTGAATTAGCGATTAAATAAGCAAAATTGAGAGCGAACTGCAATTTATTATAGCGAATGCTTTTAGCGCATAATATTTCAAATAGTGCTTTCGCTAGTAAGCGCGCCATAAAACTTGGCGCCGCTTATAAAAAAAAGCTTGAAAAAAACAATCTATAAGGCAGGAGGGTTAACTTGAAAGCGTATACAGGAAAAATCCTATATATCGACTTGAATGAGCGCTCTACTAGGCTTGCATCATTCGATGAGGATTTTGCTAAAGAGTGGATCGGCGGGACAGGCTTCGGCCTTAAAATGCTCATCGATCATTTAAAGCCTGGAATAGACGCGTTTGATCCTGAAAATCCACTCATTTATGTTTCGGGCGCTGTGTCAGGGACAATGATTCCATGCACAGCATCGAAGTTTGGCGTATTTGCCAAATCTCCGGCAACCGGATTCCTTGGCGAAGGCTATTCGACAGGGCAGTTTGGCGCAGAGCTTCGAATGGCAGGATACGACATTCTCATCATCACCGGCAAAGCTGACAAGCCAGTATACATCTGGATTGACGATGATTCTGTCCAATTCAGAGACGCATCCCGGCTATGGGGCTTGACTACATGGGATACAGAGCTTGCCGTTCGCGATGAGCTTGGCGACCAAAACGTCAGAGTCTCAGGCATCGGGCCTGCAGGCGAAAACCTCAACAGGTTTGCAGCAATCATCAACGACCATTACCGTGCTGTCGGCCGCACCGGCCTCGGCGCTGTTATGGGCTCCAAAAACCTAAAGTGCATAGCGCTTCGCGGAACAAACGACATTGAAGTCGCTTACCCCAAGGAGCTTGTTGAGCACTGCAAGGATCTATACGAGCGGGCTAAAGGCCCTGCAACCCAAAAATACCGCACTCTCGGAACAGCGGCCAACGTTCTTACAATGAACGCACAGGCTTCGCTTCCAACCAACAACTACCAAAGCGCACAGTTTGATGGCGCTGAGAAAGTCAGTGGCGAGCTTTTCAAAGAAGAATATATCGTTAAGACACAAGGCTGCTCAGCATGCCCATGCCGTTGCGAGCACATTGCCATTGCAAAAGAAGGCAGCGAATTTGAAGGCGCAGTAGCGCGCATCGAGTATGAGCCACTTATGGCTATGGGGCCACACTGCGGCGTTGACGATCCTAACGCTATCATTAAAGGCATTGAGCTGGCCAATGAATTTGGCATGGATGCCATTTCTATTGGAATAGTCGTCGGCTTTGCTATGGAATGCTATGAAAAGGGCATTATCACCAAAGAGCAATGCGGAGGCCTTGAACTGAACTTCGGAAACGGCCATGCGATGATCGAGCTTATCAAAATGATAGGAAACAGAGAGCTTATTGGCGATGTTTTGGCAGAAGGCTCAAGAATGGCAGCAGAAATAATAGGCCACGACTCCTATAAGTGGGCTAACCAGATCAAAGGCCTTGAAATGACAGGCTATGACGTTCGCGGGCTAAAAACAGCTGCCCTCGGCTACGCTGTATCAAGAAGAGGGGCTGACCACCAGCGCCACGGAAGCTACGGCCATGACACAAGCGGCGCAGTAGACCGCTTTAGCGTTGGGCCGGAAAGAGGCCCGCTGGTAAGAGCCGACGAAGACCTTTACTGCATTTTGGATTCGTTTATTATCTGCAAATTTACGCGCAACGCATGGAATGGCCCATACGAAGAGCTGGCTGAAGTTTACACTCTTGTTACCGGCATACCAATGACAGCTGAAGGCCTGCGTCTTGCCGGCGAGCGCATGAACAACCTTGCGAGGCTGATCAACATGCGGGAAGGCCTGACACGTAAAGACGACACGCTTCCATACAGAACGATGCACGATCCTATACCAACAGGCCCGGCAGCCGGATCGTTTGTAAGCCAGGAAGAGCTTGACATTATGCTTGACGCTTACTATGCAGACCGCAGCTGGTCAAATGAAGGCGTTCCGTCTGTAGAAAAACTGGCAGAGCTAGGACTCTCCGCTTATGCCGACATTGTAGCGCTGGCAAGATAACGGGAGAGGAAGGAAATAGCTTTATGCATAATTTTGTAAGTGTTGATATCGCGAAATGCTCGGGTTGCCGCGTTTGCGAGTTTATGTGCTCAATGGAAAAGAACGGCGCGTTCAACCCAACAAAATCCAGAATTCGCGTTGTTAGAATATATCCAAACACAAATGCCGCCCTTAACTGCAGAATGTGCGAAGACCCTGCATGCGTTGGCGCCTGCCCGCGCGATGCTTTAAAGCAATCTGAAGAGACAGGGGCAATCCTTGTAGACGAAAACCTCTGCAACGGATGTGGATGGTGTGTTCAGTCATGCGAATTCGGCGCAATTATAATCGACTCAACCGCGACAGCGCGCATGTGCGACAAATGCTCTGATCGCGAGAACGGCCCGGCGTGCGTTGAATGGTGCCCTGAGGAAGCGCTTACGCTTACCACAACAGACCTTATTTCCCAGAAAACGCGCATTGAGGCTGTTAAGGAAATGGCAAATACCGAAAGCTGATAAAAAGACCGATTCAATCAGCAGCTTAACGCATATGCATCATATGCCTAGCCAAACTTTAAGGAGGCATGATGAATAACTATATTAATGCTGCAAGAACTATGGAAGACATGATGCTGGAGCTCATGGAGCAAGGCTTTGCAGTCCCGGAGCATGTGCTTGAGGACTTAAAAACCGGGCGCACCCTGGCCCGGATAGCCCAGAGGCTGCCTGAAGAGGACGAAGATGATGCCGGCACAATCCAGCGGGCTCTGTTTGCCCTTCAGAATGTAGAGATGAACCTTCTCTCTCTTGCCGAAATGCTGGTTGGGCTGGAGTATGCAGAAAACTGGCAGAAAAAGATTGCTGACGCTTTTAGCCGAGAAGGCGAAGATGAAGAGGAAGCGATTGCAACAGTAACTGCTTCGAAGTTCCTCCAAGGCGTGCCAAAGAGCGAGCACTGGGTTCGCATAAAAGCTTCTGAACTTGAAGGCATCACTAACCTGAATGAACTGCTTGATAGATTTATGCTAACGGCTAAGCAGCAAGATGACGGATTCATCCTTATTTACGGCAAGAAGGAAGTTGTATCCGAATTCTTAAAAGAAGTTCGCCGAATAGCGGGAAAGATGGGATCATAATGCAACAATTAGGAACACAGAAGGTGGGCAATAAGGGCACATTCACGGTCGATCCTGAATTTAAGCACAAGCTTAAGGACAAGCTTAGTGGCGAATCGCTTAAATTTTGCTACCAATGCGGCACATGCACCGCTGCCTGCCCCATCTCAAAATTAATTGATATCTACAAACCAAATAAGCTCCTCGAGCTGGCTAAGACCGGCATCAGAAACATGGTTGCCTCAAATGCATTCCTTTTCTGCTGCGCATGCACCCTTTGCACAAAAAATTGCCCGCAGGGCGTTGAAGTGCATGAGATCATGGAAGGCCTTAAAATGCTTGCGCCTGATGACGAAAATGCAAAAGAATTTGTCACAAGCGGCGTCTTTGAGGACACTGTAGTTGGCTTGGCTGAGAATATGCCTCTTCCGGTTTCATATTCTTGGATCTGCATGAGGCCGGCTGATGACGACACAAAAGACAGCGAGTTTAGCGCTTCTATCAGAAATGCCCTTAAGAGCGCGCTTGGCCGCATTTCAGCTGAGGCGCAGCCTTTAGCAGAGAACGCAGCCAAAGTTGCAGTCATAGGATCAGGGCCGGCAGGGCTTAGCGCAGCATTCGACCTTGCCAAAGCAGGGTTGGCTGTAACGATTTTTGAGGCTCTTCCTGAAGCCGGCGGAATGCTGAGGGCGGGCATACCGAAGTACCGCTTGCCTAAAGACATCATTGAAGCCGAAATCGAGAATGTAAGGGCTATGGGCGTTGAGATCAAGCTGAATGCTTTCGTCAGCGAGAGCGATTTTGAAGCAATGGCTTCAAGCGGAGAGTATGCAGCGATATTCATTTCCTCAGGCGCTTCACTGGGCCGCTTGCCCAGAATCGAAGGCGAGAGCCTGCCTGGCGCCGTAACAGCGCTTGACTTCCTCAGAGACTACAACATCACCGGCAATGCAACAGTTGGCAAGAAGGTTGTTGTTGTCGGAGGCGGCAACGTTGCTATGGATGCTGCCGGCGCAGCCCTCAGAAGCGGCGCTGAGTCAGTTGAGCTTTTCTGCCTGGAGTCAAGGGAAACCATGCCAGCCCATGAATGGGAAATCCTTGATACCGCCCATGACGGAGTAAGCATTAACCCGCAGTGGGGGCCAAGGCAAGTGCTCAGCGAGGACGGAAAGATTACCGGGGTAGAATTCATCTTCTGCAAGTCAACACTGGACGAAAACGGAAGGTTCAGCCCTGTATACGATGAAAACAAAACACAGGTAATTGAAGCTGACACTGTTATTTTCGCTATTGGGCAAGCCCCTGACGTAAGCTACCTTGGAAACAGCGTGGGAATTTTCCGCGGAGCTGTTACAGTAGATGCCCTTACCAAGCAAACAAACAAGAGCGGAATATTCGCAGGCGGAGACGCTGTAACAGGAACGGCTACATTTATAGAAGCCGTCGCTGATGGCAAAACGGCAGCTGATTCTATAATTTCATTCATAGACGGCAGCCTGTGACCGTCTTGTGCAAAGCCGGCTAACTCGAATAAGGCAAACGCCTGGCTGGCTTTCTCGCAGAATATTCGAAAGGGTGAGCTAAAATTGGCCATTAAATATTACAAGAAAGAAGAAGACGGCAAGTTAGAAGTTGGCCTCAACTTATACACAAAGCGCTTTTTGCTAACTGTCGACAGAGAGCTCTGCAAAGGCTGCGAGCTCTGCAAGCTTGCTTGCCCGACAGGCTGCATTTCAAGCGTCGAAACTGCCGACAGCCCGGACGGAAAAGCACAAGCCTGCACTATAGACATTTATGAAAACAGGTGCGACTACCACGGCATATGCGCTGTTGTCTGCCCGTTTAACGCAATAAAGATAACTCTCAATGGCGAAGAATCGCTTCCTTCAATAGACAAAGAGGCGTTTCCTGAGCTGATACGCGATTTTACAGCTGATGTGTCTAAGTGCGAAGTAGGGTGCAAAGAGTGCGAAGAGGCATGCACTCTGGATATAATAAAAGTAAAGCCTAGGACAGAAAGCTCTGAAGCAGAGGTTGATGTTGAGATAGACAAATGCTGCGGGTGCAGAAAATGCTACAGCGCATGCCCTACTGATGCAATCAGAGTGACAAAGTTTATTGAAGGCTCAACGCGCATAAACCAGGCTGCGTGCCCTGAAAACTGCAGCAGGTGCGCTGATGTATGCCCTGTAAGCGCAATACAAATGCAAGACGGCAAAGCAGTGCCTATCGAGCGCGACTGCATATACTGCGGCGCCTGCAAGCTTGTTTGCCCGGCTGAAGGGGCCCTGACAGTTGAAAGAACTGCAGTATACCATACTCCGATTGTTTCAGGAGCCTGGTATAAGGGGCTTGAAAAGCTGACATCTGCAAAAGGCGTTGCGCGAGAGATTACAGCCGAACGCATAAAGAAAACGCGTGAGGCTATAATGAGCCTGAATGTGCCGAAGGTGGGTGAATAAAATGTCAGAACTAAAAGTAGTAGATATTAGCAATTTCCCTGAGGGCGAAGAGCCAAGAATCGGCGTATTCGTTTGCTACTGTGGACTAAACATTGCTGGAACTGTTGAAATAGCAGATCTTGTTGAATTTTCAAAAACTCAGCCAAATGTTGTATGCGTTGTAGAAAACCGCTACACATGCGCAGACCCCGGCCAAAAAGAAATCAAGGACGCTATTGAAAAGTACAACCTTAACCGCGTTGTTGTCGCAGCATGCTCGCCTAAGATGCATGAGCCAACATTCAGAAAGTGCGTTGAGGAAGCCGGGCTCAACCCATTCCTGTTTGAGCAGGCCAACATTCGCGAAATGTGCTCTTGGTGCCACCCCGGCAATAAGCCGGAATCAACAGACAAAGCCAAAGAAATCATTTTGATGTCACTGGCCAAAGTGCGCCTGCTTAAGCCGCTCACTCGCTTTGAATTCCCGGTAACAAACCGCGCCCTCGTAATCGGCGGCGGCATTGCCGGCATTTACGCCGCTCTTGACATGGCAGACATGGGCTACCAGGTATACCTTGTCGAGCGCGATGAGAGCATTGGCGGCCACATGGCCCAGCTTGACAAAACCTTCCCGACCCTTGACTGCTCTATCTGCATTGAAGGGCCAAAAATGGTTGAGGCGGCCCGCAACCCGAACATTGAGGTTATAGCATTTGCGGATGTTGTCAATGTAGACGGGTTTGTAGGCAACTTTAAGGTAACAATTAAGAAAAAGCCGAGGTATGTCAAGCAGAAAAACTGCACTGGATGCGGCGAGTGCGCTGACGTATGCCCGGTTGAATACCCCAACAAGTGGGAGATGAACCTGGGCACAAGAAAAGCAATATCAGTGCCATTCCCGCAAGCCGTTCCTCTTGTATTCTCAATCGACAAAGAGCACTGCATCGAATGCTATAAGTGCGTTGAGCGCTGCGGAAGCCGCAGGGCTATCGATTTTGAAATGGAAGAAGAGATGATCGACATCGAAGTAGGGACAATTACTGTTGCTACAGGCTTTGATGTATACGAGCCATATGATGATGCCCGCTATGGCTACGGCGTATATCCAAACGTCGTTACAGCTATGGAAGCTGAGAGGCTTATAAACGCAGCCGGCCCGACAGGCGGCGAAGTTATTCGCTCCTCAGACGGCCACCATCCGCATTCTGTTGCAATTTTGCAATGCATTGGCTCAAGGGATATAAACAAGTTCGAGTACTGTTCAGGCTTCTGCTGCATGTATGCAATTAAGGAGGCAATCCTTATAAAAGAGCATGAGCCTGATACCGAAATATATATTGTCTACATGGACATGCGCACGAACTTTAAGGGATTTGAAGAGTTCTACAGGAGAGCCAGGGAGCTCGGGATTACATTCCTAAGAGGAAATGCGCTTCAAATCCTGGAGGACAAGAACAACGATCTGATAATTAAGCTTGAAGACACTATGCTCGGGGAGACTGTTGACCTGAGGGCTGAAATGGTAATTCTAAGCACAGCCGGAATGCCAACAGCAGGCACGGACGAGCTTGCCCGCATCCTGCACGTAACCCGCGGGACTGACGGCTTCTTCCTTGAGAACCATCCAAAGCTTAAGCCAATAGACGCCCCTGTTGACGGCATATACTATGCCGGCGCTTGCCAGGGCCTCAAAGATATACCTTACAGCGTTTCGCAAGGAAGCGGAACTGCCGGAAGGGCAGCAACAATCCTCTCAAAGGACAAGGTGCAGATCGAGCCGATTGTTGCAGTGGTAGACCCGGAAAAATGCAAGCACGCCACATCAAACTGCAAGACCTGCCAGAATGTGTGCCCATATGGCTCACCAACAGGCGCTGATGACCAGCCAATAACCATTAACCCGGCAACCTGCCACGGCTGCGGCACATGTGTTGCTGACTGCCCATGGGATGCTATTGATCAGCAGCACTTCACCGATGAGCAGATATACGCCCAGATAAGGGCAGCGCTTGCTGAAAACCCTGAAGAAAAAATAATGGGCTTCCTGTGCAACTGGTGCTGCTACTCAGGCGCTGACCTTGCCGGTACAAGCCGCTTCTCATACCCGACCCGCATACGCGTAATCCGCGTTATGTGCTCAGGCAGGGTTGACAGAGACTTTGTCTACGAAGCGCTAAGGCTTGGCGCTGGCGCAGTGTTTGTAGGGGCTTGCCACTTGCCAACAGACTGCCACTACATCTCAGGAAATGTCTGGATGAAGAAGCGCATGGAAGCGCTCCAAAAGAGCCTCGTAAAAGATGGCATGACAGAAGAGCGTTTGCGCATAGCGTATGTATCAGCTGCTGAAGGCTTGATATATGCCAACATTATGAAAGACATGGACAAGATGATAACAAATCTTGGCATTGACAAGATAAGGGAAGAAAACGAGAAGCTAAGGCCGAAGTTTGAAAAAACCCTGTCAAGAAAAGGCATCATACCTGTGCTGTAAAGCACAGCGGGATGCTTTGCCAGGCTAACAGGCGAATACGGGCTATATGCTGAGAAAAAGAAGCATAAAGCCCGTTTTGCATAGTATTTTAGAAGAAATTTTCGCAAGTAAGCCAAAACTAATATATAATAATGACATTAAAAGATACTTGTCATAAAACGGAGGTAACAATGTCCATCAAAGTTGGCATTAACGGATTCGGGCGCATCGGCAGATTTGTGCTGCGCGATGTGCTAACACGCGAAGGCATAGAAGTAGTCGGAATCAATGATCTGCTTGATACAGACTATATGGCCTACATGTTCAAGTATGACACGATGCATGGCCGCTATAGCGGCGATGTCTCATATGAGGGCAACAACCTGCTCGTAGACGGCAAAGCTATCCGCACTTTCTGCGAGCGCGATCCCGGCGATTTGCCTTGGGCAGAAGTAGGGGCTGATTTTGTTGTTGAGTCTACCGGGCTTTTCACAAAGATTGAGCAAGCATCAGCACACTTCAAAGGCGGAGCAAAGAAAGTTATAATTTCAGCGCCGTCTGATGATGCGCCTATGTTTGTAATGGGCGTAAACCACACTGAATATGATCCGGCAATCGATGTTGTATCAAACGCATCATGCACGACAAATTGCCTTGCACCCCTTGCAAAAATAGTCCACGACAATTTTGGCATAGCTTCAGGGCTGATGACCACTGTACATTCAGTGACTGCAACCCAAAGAACAGTTGACGGGCCTTCAGCCAAAGACTGGCGCGGTGGCAGGGCTGCTTCCGGCAACATTATTCCATCAAGCACAGGCGCTGCCAAAGCAGTTGGCAAAGTTATACCTTCTCTTAACGGCAAGCTCACGGGCATGTCGCTGCGCGTGCCAACTCTTGATGTATCTGTAGTTGACCTTACAGCAAACCTTGAAAAGCCGACTACTTACGAAGAAATATGCGCTGCTGTAAAAGCTGCTTCAGAAGGCCCAATGAAAGGCATTGTAGGCTATACAGACGAAGCGCTCGTATCATCAGACTTCCTTGGCGATCCAAGGACATGCATCTTCGACGAAAAAGCTGGCATTATGCTCAACGAAACATTTGTTAAGCTGGTTGCCTGGTACGACAATGAGCGCGGCTATTCAGCAAAGACTGTTGACCTTATTGAGCACATGGCATCTGTTATTTAAAACGAATAAGATATAAGTCAATAGGATAAGGCGCCTTATGGTGCCTTTCTATTAATTGGCTCAAGGAGGCTAATTATGAACTATAAAAAGAAAACACTAAGCGATATAGATTTTAGCGGAAAGAAAGTGCTGATCCGCTGCGATTTCAACGTGCCTCTGGCAAAGGGAACAAACGAGATTACAGACGACAACCGAATCGCTGCAACAGTGCCTACAATAAAGCGCTTGCTAAGCGAAGGCGCCGCTGTAATTGCATGCTCGCACTTGGGAAGGCCGGACGGGCAGTATTCAGAAAGCCTGTCGCTCGCGCCAGTTGCACAGCGGCTCTCTGAGCTGCTGGGCCTTAGCGTTAAGCTTATAGCTGCTGACACTTCAAGCGAGCCTGTCCAAATCGTAACTGATGAAGCTATAGCAGCCGCAGCCAGCCTGCAGCCAGGCGAGGTAATGCTGCTGGAAAACACGCGCTTCACCCCTGAGGAAGAAGCCAACTCTGCCGAATTTGCCAAAAAGCTTGCAAGCCTTGCCGATGTATATGTCTCTGACGCTTTTGGGGCTGTGCATAGGGCGCATGCGTCAACTGCCGGAGTGGCAGCTTACCTGCCGGCAGTGTCCGGCCTGCTGCTTGAAAAAGAGCTTGAAGTGCTCGGCGGAGCCCTTGACGAGCCGAAACGCCCGTTTGTTGCTATACTTGGCGGCGCCAAAGTGTCTGATAAGCTCGGCGTAATCAACAACCTTATCGACAAAGTTGACACGCTCATAATCGGCGGCGCAATGGCCTATACATTTATTAAAGCCAACGGCTTCCCGATAGGAAATTCATTGTGCGAAGAGGCCATGATTGATGACACTCTTGGCATGATGGCCAAAGCCAAAGAGAAGGGCGTTGATCTTATTTTGCCTACAGACCACTATGCTGCCGATTCAATAGGCGCAGAGCCTATTCTTGTCAGTGAGCCTGCAATACCTGACGGCTACATCGGCCTTGACATTGGCCCTGAAAGCTCAGCAAAATTTACTGAAATAATCAATGCTTCTGAAACTATATTCTGGAACGGCCCTGTGGGCATGTTCGAGAACCCTCTGTATGCAGCCGGAACCAGGGCTGTAGCCGATGCTATGGCTGCATCTTCCGCTATTACGATAATCGGCGGCGGAGACTCAGCAGCAGCTGTCGATGAATTCGGCCTAAGCGAAAAAATGAGCCATGTAAGCACCGGAGGCGGCTCATCGCTTGAGTTTATCGAAGGCAGGGAGCTTCCGGGCGTTGTCTGCCTGGAAGACAAGTAGCGCTAAAGAATGGATTTTTCACGCTATGTGCGCCAGATGAACCTGGATGGCTTTGGCATTGAAGGCCAGCGGCGCCTGTCATCAGCACAGATAGCTGTCATTGGAGCAGGCGGGCTTGGCTCGCCTGCTCTTTACTATCTTGTGTCGGCAGGCATTGGCTCAATTACAATCGTTGACAATGACGAAGTAAGCCTTACAAACCTCAACAGGCAGTTTTTGCACTTTGAAGATGACATAGGATTCGCTAAAGCAGAGTCAGCTGCAAATAAGCTTACACTATACAACTCACAAGTAAGCATTGCTGCGTGCATTGACTGGCTGGATGAAGCAAATGTCCATGAATATGTTGATGGCTACAGCGCTGTAGTGGCATGCGTTGACAATAAAAAAACCCGCTATCTGTTAAACAGCGCTTGCGTTCAGGCAAACGTGCCGTTCTTTGATGCAGGAATAGATGGCTTTGACGGCTATACTCTAACGGTGCTGCCCGGCTTAACAGCCTGCTACAAATGCATCTTTCCAAACGAGCCGGCTTCGAGCGGCACCTCGCCAAGCGTGCTTGGCGCAACAGCAGGCGCTGTAGGCTCGATACAGGCAATGCAGGTTATTAAGCATTTAGCAGGCCTGGACATCAACTCATACTTTCACTATATTGATCTGGTAGACTACAGAATAACAAATATACATGCACAGCGCGATCCGGCATGCCCTGTATGCGCAGGCAATGCTTAGGCATTGCTTGGCAGAGCCAACTTTAAAGCGGCAATTAGCTGCTCATTCTCATTGTGCGCCTTTATTGCGACTCTGTAGAATTCATCTCCGAGATTGTTGTAATTCGAACAGCTTCTTATAAGAATGCCATGGCGCAGCATTCTTTCTTTTAAATCAGCAACTCCATTCGCTTTAAACAGTATGAAATTGGCAGACGGCTCAAACACTTTCAGGCCGAGCGCTGAGAGCTCACTGAGCAGCCATGGCCTTTCAGCGCTAAGCAGGCTTTTGGCGGCCTTTACATGAGCGCCCTCTCCCAAAGCTGCCAAACCGGCAGCTTGTGCAGGCTCTGACACGCTCCAAGCTTGTGCGCAGCGAACCAGCTTGTCCATAAATTCTGAGTCTGAGCAAAGGCAATACCCGATTCTCAGCCCTGCCACTGCCATGCTTTTGGTAAAAGCCCTGAGCAAAAGAAGGTGCGGGTTGCCTGCCAGAAAGCCTTCAAGGCCCTGCTCTTGGGTTGAGAGCTCTAAAAAGCACTCATCTACAACAAGGCGGGTGCCCGTATCTTTTGCAGCAATAATTATCTTTTCAAGCAGGTTTGCATCTATTAACCTGCCTGTAGGATTGTTTGGGTTGCATAGATAGGCGATGTCATAGCCGGATTCAAGGCTTTTTAAATAGCTTTCGCCAAGATCAAAGCATTCCTCTTCAGCCAGGAGATGGTAGCTTATGCTGCACCCCGATACAGCCAAGGATTCCTCATAATCAGAAAACGTTGGAGCTGTCAGCAGCGCCGTTTTGGGCGCTTGGGCATATGCAATGCGATAGATTATGTCAGCAGCGCCGTTGCCGCAAAGGACATAACCCTTTTCAACGCCGTCTTTTTGGGCAATTCCTGCGCTAAGCTCCCTGCACAACGGATCAGGGTAGAGCATATAGTCTGCGTTTGCAGCTGCATTCCTGACTGATTGCGGAATGCCCAGAGGGTTTATATTTACAGAGAAGTCGAGCACCCTGCCCCCGTATACTGACTCAGCTGAAATAATATCGCCGCCATGCACATTCTTTTGCATTTGCATCTCCTAATTGCAGTTTTTTATATTATTGGCCTGCTTGCTTGGCGTGCACTGCAAAAAATCAAGCAAGGGAGCCGCCTAGAGCAAATAAAGAACCGCCTCATGGACAAGAGCGCGGTGTTTTTGTCGGTTTGGATACTTCAATGCGTGCCAAGTTGGCCCGAAGTGATAATACCACAATTTGATGGCGAAATGAAAGGGGGAGTATTTGTCTGCCCCATGGGCCTTGCATAAGCAGGCCCTATTCTATATTCCGAAACGCGAAAAAGAGCAAAAAACAAATGGCCATGCCTCCTGCCAGCCATGCGCCAGATATTGCATACACGGCAACAGACGCGCAAAAACTTCTGATGAGCCGTGCAAGGCCGAACCAAACGATTCCGGTGGGCAAACACCCTTGCCGGCGGCCGCCTGAAGCAGGCTGCAATTCAGCTTTACAGCTCATTCTCAGAAGATGCTTCCCTTAGCGAACACGCAATAGTTGCCTTTGCATTTGCATAAAAAGCTTCTAACGGCTGATATTCAAGCAGTGTTTCGCTTGCATAGCGCTTATAGAATCTGTCAAGCATCTCATCTTCGCCAAGGCCGTCTTTGCCCATTTGAGCAATAAAGCTATGGCACTGTTTATTGTTGCTTAAGCATCTGTCAAAAAAGCCATTTGAAACAGCATCGCTTACAATGCCGGTGTGCGGCAGTGACAATTGATCATATTGAACGCTTTGCAGCTTCTGAATAGAATTTATTGTGTCTATGTATCCGCTAAGATAGCACGGGTAGATGCTGCTGTCAGGCATGAGAACACCAGGCGTTTCATTTATGATAAGCAGGCCTAGCTCTCCCACAAAAAAACTTAATGCGTCTCTTGTATGCCCCGGTGTTTCAAGCACTGCAACAGTAGCCCCTCCCAAAGCTGTTTCATCGCCCTCTCTTAATACAATGTCTGCTTTAAAGATATCATCATCGTACAAATAGTCGATCTTAGCATTATTTGCTTGTGCAGCTACAATAGACAGCTCCCTTATTACCCTTCGGGGCGTATCCTTGAGGAGCACAGCTGCGCCTGCTTCTGAGGCTGCCACTTTGGCATTCGGCCATTCTCTTTTGAAATACGGAAGAGCGCCAATATGGTCATAGTGGGTGTGAGTGAGGAAAATATAGTCAAGAGTTCTGCCGTTTAGGGCATTTTTCGCCATTTCTATGGTCTCTTCTGCGCAAAACTGCATGCCACAGTCAAATACAGCTGTATAGCGGCTGCCAATAAGCAGGTTGCAGTCACTTGAATTATGCGCAATACAATTAAAATATCTTTGCACTGTTTTTTTAGCAATTGCATTCGCACTCAATCGATGCATTTTTGCCATGCTTGCCGGCATCGATGCCCTGATATTAATATAAATATAAGCGAACGCAAACCTTCCTTTTGATTATCATTTTAAATATTTCAAAATGTATATGTTCTATGATTGTGATTGTACTGTATGAGCAGATAAAACGCAACGGCACAAGCAAGCCCTGCTTTGGGCAGGCATTATCAATTTTTTACTGTTATTTCAGCAAAGCCAAGTGATGGCAACTGCAGCCATATCGCATAATGCACAAACCCCCTTCGCAAAGCGACATGCAAGGGGGTTATAGCTGCTTAAGAGGCATGTACTATTGGCTAGCTGGCCTGGCCGTTGAGAGTATTTTGGATCTCTTCCGGAGAGATATCATAGTTGTACCAATAGCTGAAGAAATCCTGTACAACCGTTTCCATATTGTATTCGCTAAAGAGCTCAGGGTACATTTTGGTGCCCAGCCATAATGGAAGCATGCTTCCTTCACCGCTTCTGACGCTCCATAAGTAAACGCCAAACGGATATACATAAACATCTCCATTCGCTATAGCCTCAACTGTAGCGAGCGCCGGATCCGCGAGTATTGCGTCTCTGCCAGCCTGGCTTCCAGTTACTATGAATTTTGGGTTCCATGCAACAATTTGCTCTGCATCTACTGTAAGGCTGTTGCTTCCGGCTTGTGGCGTATAGTCTTTGGCTACATTTATGCCGCCGGCGGCTTCTATATATGAGTTGCATATGTCATTGCCATTGATGGTTGTAAACGCATCAGCTGAGTAAAAGAGCGATAAAAATGTTGCTTTGTCTGCAACGCCTGCGGTAAGCTGGCTGCTTCTGTTTATATTGCCGTTGTAATATTCAACAAATTCCTTGGCGCGCTCATATTCCATATCGCCTAAAATCTCGCCTATAATCAGGAAAGCATTGCTCATGCCTTCAACAGTTCCTATATTGTTAATTGGCACAAAAGCTATATTTGCAGCTTTTAGCTGAACTAACTGTTCATCATCAAAAATACTGGCCGGGCCATAGCATACTTGGGCCCCCGAAGCAATTAAATCCTCAAGTGCTGACGAGTTGTAGTTATTAGGGTTGCTCTCAGTATAGTCCGGAAATACCTGCTTGAAATAATCGCTTACGTTATTTGTCGCGGCAGCAACAATTTTGCCGCCTCCTGCAGTAAGCATTTCTGTCATTTGCGCAAATGCCCCTATAAGTGGCGCAGCCTTGTCGACAGTAGCAGGGATTTCAACTTCGGTGCCGTCATCTCCCTTTACTATGCGTGTTTCAGCTTGTATATCTGGCGTTTGGGCATTGCTGTTATTGCTGCTGCCGCAGCTGGCTATTGCCGGCAAAGCTGTAAGCAGCAGGAGTATCGAAATCATTTTCTTCATTTGTCTACATCCTTCTATTGTTTTAAATTATTCCTGGCTGTTAATTATTGGCCTGCACAGGCGCAGCTCGTATTCCTTATATCGCGCATCCAGCACTGCTACATCGATATCGTATGCTTCGCGCATGTTCTTTTCTGTTATTACCTCATTAGCAGCCCCCGAAATGTATTTGCTTTGCTTTATAATGAGCGAGACATCGGCGTTGCACTGAAAGACTTGATCAGGCTGGTGGGTTGTCATTATGATGCCTAGGCCTTGCTCTGCAAGCATGCAAACAGTGTTTAAGACGCGCGCCTGGTTGCCAAAGTCCAAGTTGCTGGTTGGCTCGTCCATGATAAGGAAGGAAGACTGCTGGGCAAGCGCACGTGCAATAAGCACCATTTGGCGCTCCCCTCCCGAAACTTCGGTATACACTCTTTCGGACAGGTGGCTGATGCCGAGCCTTTCAAGACAGCTTGCAGCCTCGTTATAATCTTTCACTCCAGGTTGGCTAAACATGCCAAGATTGGTTGTTCTCCCCATAACAACAACATCAAGCACGCTGAATGAGAAGGGAGGGGTATGCGCTTGGGGAACATATGCTATGATCTTGGCATACTCAGAGGCTGTCAGCTCCCGAGTGTTTCGCCCATCTACTGAAATGCTGCCTCCCATCAGTGGAATGAGCCCAAGAATGCATTTGAACAATGTAGTTTTGCCAACGCCGTTTGGGCCGAGCAGGCAAAATATCTCACCTGAAGAGACTGCTGCAGAAAAGCCATCGACAATAATCTTGCCTTTATAGCCGCATGAGACATTATTCATTTCAAGTATCATGCCCAGTCGCTCCTGCCTTTTAGCAGCATGTATATGAAGAGTGGCGCGCCAATCAGCGAGGTTACAACGCCAACAGGCAGTTCGCCCGGGATAATTGCACGGCAGAAATTGTCAACAACCAACATAAAAATCCCGCCGCTTAGCATCGCTGTCGGAAGAAGCGATCTGTAATTTGGGCCAACCATAAGCCGGGTAATATGCGGCATAATAAGGCCAACCCATTCAATGCTTCCGCACAGGCATACTGATGCAGCAGTCAGCAATGTTGAGCATGCGATTATGATATAGCGCATTTGTGCTGTGTTAATGCCCATGGCCTTCGCTTCCTCTTCGCCAAAGCTCAGCACATTTATCCGCCATCTCATAGCGAGCAGCGGAAGCGATCCCGTGATAAGGGCTATGAGCATTATTTTTACGTTCCGGATGCTCCCGCTTTTCGCAAAGCTGCCCATTAGCCAGAATGTTATCTCAGGAAGCTTGTTGTCAGAGTCGGCAACATACTTCGCCAGTGACGTCAATGCGCGAAAGATTGAGCTGACAACTACACCTGCAAGGACCATAACAAGCATTACGCTGTTTCCCTTCCCAATAACTTTGGCAAGCGCAATAACAAGCAATATTGCCCCTACTCCAAATAGGAAGGCTAGAATTGTTACCTGCACAGAAGGCAGACCCATCAGAATGCCTAGAGCCGCACCTGCTCCCGCAGCGCTTGATACGCCTAAAATATCAGGTGAAACCATCGGGTTTCTAAATAGGCCCTGGTAGGCTGCTCCTGATGCAGCGAGCGCTGAACCTATCATTATCGTGAGCAGAATTCTTGGAATGCGTATTACAAACAGCACAAGATCCGCTTCCCTATTTGCCTCTGAAACACCCTTGCCAGAGATTCGTTGAGCGAATATTTCAATAATTTGCCTGATAGGCACGCCATAGCGGCCTATTGTCAGCGAAACTGCTATTGTTCCTATAAGGGCCAGAAAAAGCGCAAATAATATTAGGCGCTCCTTTCGCGCGCTTTTCAAAAAAGGCTGCATTGCTGCACTGCTGCCATCAGCTTGGCTGTCTTTTAATCCTGCTGTATCCATTTATGCGCTCCTTAGTTGCCTTCTTTGAAATTAGCCTTCGATCGCTATAGGCTCAAACCAAATGACGTAGCTTCTTGTTTCTTTTCTAAAAGTTACAGTGCCGTCGCCATTTTCTGAGAGCATTGGTTCAAGGTTCTTCTTAAAAACAGGCAAGTATTGATCGTGAAAAGGCCTAATTTGCCTAAGCCAGGCATAAGCCTCATCATGGCTTCTGAAATCTTTTGTAAAGCCGTCTCTGACGATGCGAATATTCGGATCAAAGCCCATATCATAAACCATGTTCCATGTCGTGTTGTAACCTACGCGGCGATCTTCAAAGCGCCCGGGCATGCTCGTTTCGCCTTCTCCTGAAGTTCCTGCAAACATTTCATCTTGAATTGAAGGTATGTTTTGCGCATTTGCCCAAGCAATAAGCACAATGTACTTGTTTGCAAAAGCGTTAAGCTTCATCACATCCTGCATTCCCACGCTTCGGGAAGCAATGACGATGTCATGCTTTTGTATTGGGCCGCCTAATTGAGCGTCGTTCCAGTCCATGAGGATGGGATTGACATTCGTGAGCCCTCGAGCTTTTGCATTGGATGTACAGTAGGCAAGCATTTTCGGAAACATATCAAGCGCGGTAACGCTTTTGGCGCGCTCGGCCATAATGCATGTGACCCGGCCCGGCCCGCAGCCAATATCAAGCACCGTGTCGTCAGAGCTTGTATCAAAGCAGTTAAGCTGGTTGTAAGTGTAGGTTCGCTCCATTTCAGCCATCATATGATACATATCGGCAGAATTGTCCCAGTTGTAGTCAGGAGCCGGGCTTGGCATAGGAGGCCTGTTAATGCTTTGCAGCGCTTCCCAGTTAATAATCGGTTTCATTTTTCCCCTTTCTTTTTTCAAATCATTCGCATTCTGCTTTTTAAACATGCGCTTAAAGCAAATGCGGTTATGGCAGATCATCTGATATTGGCTTAGCGCAAAAGAAAGCCGGCAGCTTCTTTGTCTATTTCCAAAAACATTCTCACGTACTCTTCTGCAGCTTCTTTATGGACAGAGCTGTTCATAATTGCCAAGCCATGCGAGATCGGTGTTGCGACAACAGTATTATTTTCGTCAACTGCGAAGCATGCTTTGGCATAAATGCTTGCAAGGCTGGGACTGGATAGATCCATAACTTCAGGCAGCTCGGCAAAGTTGGCCCCTGATGATTTGGCTCCGGAGTAATAATAGATCGAGTACTGTGCATCTTGCGCTAACGCCGGATCAGGGTCTTTTTGCATGCCAATGTGGCCGGGGTGGTTCATAAGCTTATCGGTAAGGCCCGGCTTATACTCATCAGCAAGAAGAATTGCCATAACAGCGCGATAGCCACCGGGATCGCCGTATGGGTTGCTATGCTTAAAAGTTGCATTTGGGCTAAGAAGCTTTTCTTCCCAATTCTCGCTGGTAATCCCCTCACCGGCAACTACCATTTTATTGCCTGCCCAAACAGTGCAGCTATTCGCATATTGCGGAACAAGCATTGAGCGTATGATCGTGTCATCTGCTGAAATAAGCACATCGCAATCCTCTCCTGCAATGCATTTTCTAATTAAATCGACTGAACCGCCCGGTGTAGCAATAGCTGGCAGATCAGGGTACAGCGCATTCCATTTTTCCTCAAGCCCTTTTACCAGCGCATAAGAAACGCCGGCACAAAATATTTTGAGGCTATCAGCGCCATTGGTTAGGCTTTGGCTGTTGTCCATATTTTTCTCCTTGGCGTGCGTATAATAGGTTTCATTGCATACAAAAAGCAGGCAGCGGTAGAGAAAGCTGCCTGCATAAAAATAGCAAGTAATGCCATTAATCTACAAAAAGCTTTGTCTCCTTTTCAATGCGGAAGGCTGAGATGTTTCCATACACAACCCTTTGGACAAGCTTGCTATAAGCAGCCATGTCCCGGCCAAAAACACGTAGGCAGATTCGCCCTTAGCGAAATTGGCTCGGAAACGCATACAATTTGTTGTTGTTTGAAGTATATTGGATGCTGCAGATACTTGTCAAGTGGGAAATTTTGCGAAGCAAAACCTTATGGTTAAGTAATTTATTTAATTGGCAATTATTTCTTATGCATTTTGAATATCTAGCGTCGGTGCAACTTTTGCCAACCGCCCTAAATTCTTCAAAATGCGGCCAATTTGCTAGCTTTGCCATCAATACCCGGACCAGCTTGATAGATTTATATCGCTGGTTTATAATCTGTGCAGCAAATGATATATGCTAACAAGTTTAGGTTTAGAAGGCGTTATGAAAAATGTAAGTGATAAAAACAAAGAATTGATTCTTGAGTATTTAGATATAGCAGAGAATGACTCAGAAAACGGGGAGCGCTTTTCGAAGCTTCTGAGCGAGGAGTGCATTTGGAATTTAATGCCGCCCGGGATTTCTATAATTGGCGGTGAATCAGTCAGAAAGTTTTGCGAATTTGCAATGGGCTCTAGAAAACACGAAGCCGACAGCAATGTAAAAGCAATTATTGACAACTGGTTTGCTGACGGCGATGATTTCTGTGTTGAGTACTATCATGCAGCGGTTTTGCCATTCCTTAACATTACAGTAATAGAAAACGTGTGCTTAGTATGCAAGATGGAGGATGGCAAGTTTAAGTCAGTGAATGAATACATCGATACAAGCGCCAGCAAGCTTATATGGCTTGGCCTTAAAATGCTGCCAATTATTACAGCTTTCAAAGGGATCAAATCACGCAAAAGCTTAGCAAAGCGCTAAGGGCGTTTGCATCCCCGGATTTGCTTCATTATAAAGCATGCTGGCCTACTCATACTGCCAATTCGATGCGCTGTAAGGCGCATGTGCAAGCAAGGCGCCTGACTGTGGATCGAAAATGCACAGCAGATAGCCTGATTCCGAGCCATATGCTATATGCTCAACTACAGCAACCATTCCGCCTATAGTATGGGCTGCAATAAACATGTCGGTGCCTTCATGGGCCAAAAAAACCAAGCTGGTTTCCTGCCCGCCAGAATCCAAAGCGACAAGCGCGCACTCATAATCCAGCATGCTGTCTGCGTGGTTTTCAAGCTTCGTTCTCTTAAGGCCAAAAAGCATGCCATTTGCGCTTATAAGCTGGTAGATATCCGTGTTTATGCCAATAGTTCGCTTATCGCTGCCGTCAGGCCTCATTCTGTTAAGCGATCTGCTGTTTTGGCTTTCAAGGTAGTAAACATAGCTGCCGCATGTTTGGAACCTGCTATAGCCATTCTCAATCAGATTTTTTTCAGCCTCGTTGCCAGGCTTCACTTGCTCCCATCTGTCAAATGTGGCAAATTCAGCCCTGCTAACAAGTGTTACTTCATTATTAGCCCCAATTAAGGCAAAACCGTGCCCGTCATGGCCAAAAGCGCTGCTTACAACTTCAAATGCGACTTGGCCTTCTGATGTATCATACCAATGCACTCTCGTGCTGAGCTCATAAAACAGATCATCACCGCTATATATCGTGCTGGCTTCTCCTGTTTCAAGGTCAAGCGCTTCAAGAATGCACCTTCCGTCCTGCGGCATATATAATAGGCAGTTGCTTTGGCTGTTGTACCAGGGCTCTGAATAAAGGCCACCGCTATGCTCTTGCACCAGGAGAGTCTCGATGCCAAGGCTTTGAATGCTGATCTTATATGTCACCAGAAAAGCGCTGTATACAGCATTTGCATACAGGTGGTGTTCTGTTATGCCGCAATATGATATTTGTTTTAGGCTTGATTCATGAAATGCAATAGGAATTGGAATCAGTTTTTGGGACGACAGATCGCCAAGGCTTGCACGGGTGTTGCCAAAAAAGAAATAATCAGGCGTTTTAGCATACGTATATGAGCAAAAGTAGCCCTGCATTATCCTCGGAGCTGACAGCAAAGGCTCAACAGAGCCTGCCTTTATATCGATGCCATAAGCGTCGCACCCGATTGCAAACAGTGTTAACGCAAGCAGAATTAATAGCAATGAGCATCCAGCGCGCTTTCTCACAACTAACCCCCATTCATAGCCACTATTTCTTGCTGTAAAGCATATGCTTTGCTATAGTATAGCGCAAACTGCCTCAAAATTACAAAATATTGCAACGATAGCAAATAAAAGCTAATGCTTGTCTTTGGCTGTGCTATTATATGCCCAAAGCGAATGTATATTGCCCAAAGCTATACAATATTTTTCTCATTCGCAGATCGGTGCTTATGGCTTTGCTAAGAAGTACAATAGCCTAAAAAACTCGAATAAAAAAGGCACTCATGGAGTGCCGGGAAATAAATATAAAATATTTCTTACCTTCTTCTCTGCCTTGACGCTGCTGAAGGGGCGTCATCCTGTTCAGCCGGCACAGGAAGCATTACTTGCGTGTTTGGCGCAAGCAAGTGCAGGGGTATGTTGTTAGTTACAATTTTATTGACTTCAAGCAGCTCAAAGAGCGCCTGGCATACGTCAGGATCTGCCGAGATCTGCTCCAGCATTTCGCCTACAATGCTTGGGCGAATTGCAGCAGCCTTGCCGAAATCAATAGCTGCTTCCTTTTCAGCTGTGTTGGTAATAACGCTCACCTGGTTAGCGCCTTCCTGCATGATAGCCGAAGTAAATTGGCGAAGCCGGTTTACTACCTTGTTTTGTATCTGGTTTATCATGTCTCGGTCAAGGAACTGGACCTTTCGGATATAGCATGAGCCTAGCCTGTAGCCCCATTCCTGTGACTTATCTGAAACTTCCTGGCGCACTATCCTGCTCATGGCATGGCGATCGCTCATCATGCTGTCAAGCGGCAGGTTTGACAGGCAGCGCACGGTTGAGTTTCCAACGTTGGCTGCCAGCGAGCCTCGAGGGTCAGTGTTTCTAAAAATATAGGCTATGGGGTCGTTGATGTACATTTCATACCATAAGCCAACACCCATCGGCGCGCCTTCTTCCGAGTTGACAGGCTGGCTTCTCAAGTAGTGCTGATCGAAGCGCATATCAACTTTATGCTGTTTGCCGAGCCAGTTGACGAATAGGGCTTTATAGCCGAGCTCTTTCCAGAGAAAATGCAAGCCAGCCTCTTCTATAACTCCTATAACATTGCCAAAGAGGACATATACCACTGCTTCCCTCTCCTGTACAATTGCATACACTCCAAACATTTTCCCGAGCCAGCTAAGGGCTTTGGCCGAAGCTGCCGCTGCAGCAAACCCAAAGGCCGATAAGGCAATCTCCCCAAATGGAAATCCCATTGATGATAGCGCAGACAAAAATTCAGCAATCATAAAGCGCCTCCTTATTCAGATTTATAAATAGACTTCGTTTGATCAAGCAAAGCAAGCTTTGCGTTTCGCACATAAGCGTCCAATGCGGCTTGGCCCCCCCGCGCCTTAAGAGCGCTCAGCTCGCTTGCCAGCAGCCTTAGCGCAACTGTTTCGCTTTCTGACTTTAGTGTTTCTATCTCAACTGCGCGCTTTGACTGCACGATCTTCTGATCGGCAGCAGCCAGGGCCAGGCTTATGTCTGATGAGACCTGGTTGTGGGCCGTGTTGATTGCCGCTAGCGCAGAATCAACTTCATCTGGCGGATCAATTTCGGTAATCAGCGAAGCTTCGAGCACTATGCCGTACCTGGCTTCTGCAACAGCACACTCTTCATCCATATGATCATTTATGTCACGAAGGTTTTTTCGCAGGTCATTGATTGATATCCCGTCTGCTGTTGAGAGCAATGACACACTGCCGCCTTCTGTGACTTCAGCCTCTATAGGCCGGCCTTCGAAGTTGGCGATTCTCTCTCTTATTACAGATACGAAAAATCCAATAACATGCGCAATTGGCTGCTTTATTCCAAACAGATAGGCATATATGTTGCGCTCGGAAACGCGGTAGCGTATCTGGCCTGTAAGCTCGATATTCAGCTGATCTTTAGTAACAGCTTCCAATACGGTATTGTTCTTGTTTGACTCCGGCGATTCAGGGTCATATGCCATATTGGATGTATTCGTAGCTATGGACACTTTATGGATTTTTTCCCATGGCCATTTGAAATATGGGCCACCAGGCTGGATGACTTCCAGCCTTGGAAAGTTATAGCGCTCCCTTTCGTCATCGCGAAGCATTTGTGTTATTGGATCATCTGACAGGGTCGGAACGGAAATGCGCTTGGCGCGGCCAAATATTGTTTTGACTGCCCTTTCGTTTTGGTTCACGACATAAAAACCCGATATGAGTAGCGTATATGCTAAATAAGCAGTTCCTCCGAAAATTAAAAACATTAGCTCTCCCATACATTCGTTCCTCCTTTTGCAGACTGTTGATATAATATCTACGTTAATAATATACTACAATTTTAGAAACTTTATATGGCTACAGCATCGAAAATTGCCTATAAAGCTATTTGGCAGATGCCTATCGAGTGGTTTGGCATGTGCTAAATTTAAAAGTATACGAAGGGAACTTATATAACCGCAGGTCCATAGGCGCATTCAATATTCAAATTTTCGCTTCAGTTTATATTTTATAATTCGAGTTTAAAGAGATAGTGGGATAGGCATGAATAATATATGTTAAAATCGGAGGAGCAGATTAAAACCACAATTTATTTACAGCACATGCAACAAACATGGCTATTAAATCCACATATGCTACAGATGGAACATCCATCTGGCATTTATCCATATTGAGAGGAGCAACTAAATGAAAAACAAGAACCAATTTATATGCCTGCTTGCAGCTATTCTTATGCTTGCAGCCTCATGCAGTGCTGGTGGAAGCGCAGGCAGTGTGAAAAAAGAAGAAAGCTATGGGGCTAGCCCTTACTATGCTTCTGAAGATGCGGCTGATGACATTATGGAGGAAATGGAAAGCAACGGCATTAGAGAGTACAGCTCCATGCTGAACCCTCAAGAAACACAAATAGATGCCGGCGGCGGGCTGCCTGAAAATAACACTGATCCTGAAGGCCATAAAGTTATTCGAAATGCATCGCTTCAGATAAAGGCTGATGACGCTTCCGGTTTTTACAAAAGTGTAATAAAGCACTGCAACGAGCTTGGGGGGTATGAGTTTAGCTATTCAATATCAATTTATGATACATACACCGCCATAAATGCCACTGTAAAGGTGCCTCCGGCAAAGCTCAGCGCTTTTGTCAGCTTTGTTGGCGACAACGCGGAACTTACAAACAGCTCTATGGACTCAAGGGACATTACAGAGGACTATTTTGATGCCAATACAAGGCTTGAAACAAAGCGAAAGGCGCTTGAGCAATACTACACGCTTTTGCAAAAAGCAGAAAATGTTGAAGAGATAGTTTATGTACAAAAAATTATAGATGACATAACTGAAAGCATTGAGTCCCTTGAAGGAAGAATTAGGCTGTGGGACAGCTTGACGAGCATGTCCACTGTTAGCCTGTATATTCGCCAGGAAAACGGGCCGGTGCAGGCGAGAAAAGAGATAAGCTGGAATACGCTTAGCTTTAGCGATATGGGCTATCTTATCAGGCACAGCTTCCTTTCAATAGCCAATACAGTGACATCACTGATTCAATGGATGATTATAGCGCTGATTGGATACTCACCTATATGGGCGATACTTGCAGCAACAGTTCTGCTGCTAAGATGGGTTAGAAAAAACAAAGGGGTAAAAACTTCTGTAGACATCAATGCCGATAGCGGCAACATCAATAGCGAAAGCTAGATAATCTCAAGATAAAGCTACAGCAAATATATCGAAAAATAAAATGGTTTGAAAGCCACAGGTAGCCATGGCATCGGCGCATCTGTGGCTTTTATTTGCTGCATACAACAGCAGATAAAAACCCAGCTTTCTGGGAGATTACCGCAAAACAAAACAGCAAAGCACTGGCAGTGCTTGCAAATCAATCAGCATAGAATTCGTCAAGCGTTAAGTTATTCAAATACAAAAACCCTGCAAGCGTTTTCCCAACATAGCGATATTGGCTATAGCTGGCTTCATAGCCTGTGAAGCTCTCTTTTCCCTGAGGATAGCGCTGAATAAAGCCATAGCGGTATGCATTTGCCATCAGCCATGCTGCCTCTTGCGAAGAGCTGAAATTCGAAACTGTCTTAAATTCTGCTGTCAGGGCGCTAACGCTCATGCTAAAGCCTGTTTGGTGCTCGTCATGGCCTGGCTCTTTGTCTGTCTTGCTTTCGCTAAAGCTTTCCGCTATCTGGCTGTAAGGCTCATAGCCCCTTTCAACAACAAAAGTGAAGCCTTCCTCGCTTGCTGCCGCGAAGAGCTCTTCAGCTGCGACTGCTGCCTCAGTGGCAAGCTTGAGCCTTTCAGTAGTTGAATTGTATGAAAAGTGCACTATCGGAACCTTTAGATCTGTTGGCTCATATGTTTCAGGCAATGATCTTTCCTTGTTAATATATACATTTATTGATTCGGGATTAGCTACGATGCCATCTACTGCCAGGCTCTGTGAAGGCTCCATAACGATAAATGCAAAGGTCTCGCTTTCATTGCCCAGCATGAGCTTAACTGTAAAAACTGACCCGCTTTGGGCAGCGCCTTTTATTTCAACTTTGCTGAAGGCTGGCCGCGTAACGCAGGATGTATCAGAAAACACCATTCCAAGATCGCTCGGATCGTCAAGTATATGGTCTACACTGGACCAGAAATCGTATGACTCTCCCGGAGCGATTTTTATTGGCGTGCTGGGAGGTTTGGGCAAGATTCCAGTGGCAGTGGAGAGCTTCCATTGTAAGAGCTGAGGCCTAGATGAAACCAGCAAAATAACAGCTGAGCATATGATGATAGCTGCAAGTGTTATAAACGCCACAATTTTTGCCGCTTGCATATTTCTAAGGTTTTTAGCTTGCTTTACTGGCCGGGAGGAGGTTTTCGATCGGCTGGAAACAGGTTTCTTTTGTCCCAGTTTAGATATATTTAGCCTGCTTTTTGAAATAGCAGCAGATGCCTGGCTTGCACTTGCCGCTTTAGCAGTATTTGCAGCAGGCATAGCTTGCTGCGCTGGCTTGGGCCGAGAAGCGTTTAGCAGTGTACTGCGCGTATTTTGCGCATTGCCGGAATTGACAGCAGGCCGCACAGTTGCTGTCTGCCGGCCTGCTGCGGGGCGTGGCTCTTTGGCAGAGCTGCTCTGTGGAGCTGGCTTTGCAGGATTAGGCCTTCTTTGATATCCTTTGGCTTTTGCTGCATTTGCCGAGATGCGGGCTGTCTGGGTTTGTGGAGTCTTTTTTGCAGCTTTTCTAATATCATCTTCTTCAGCAACAGGGTAGAAAGATGTTGTCTCATCCTTGTGCAATTCCTGCTGGCTGCTTGTCATCCTGCCTTCATCGTTCTCGACAGCCTTTCTTAGGCTGGCAGTTGCTTCACTTCTAGCAGGCTCGCGTTCGATATAGTGCCCGGCATCGCTTTGCTCTAATGCCTGAGCTATGTTGGCGCCAGCATCAGTCTTGGCTTTGCCGGAGATCTGTACTCGCCCACCTCGTTGCGCTCTATATTTGCTTTCAGCACTCTCGCTCTTATCGTACACTCTTTCATTTCTTTGCTCGAAATTCCAGTTGCCATCAGCATTAGCTTTGCTTGGCTTTTTCGCTTTAGAGGTGGGCATATTTTTATTTCCTATCAGTCTATTTTTTGAGCTCCTCTAACGCTTTTTTTATAGCAAAAGGCATCTTGGCGCTCTTTTCTTCATTCGTAGCGCAAATGGCAAGCCGAATGCCCTTTTGAAGAGGAACAGTATAAACGTTGTCTTCTATGAGCTTGTCGCAAAGCTCACGCGGGTTGCTGTACGGGACAGAGACAAAGAATCCGCCGCAGTAGTTAGTCAGTGGAATGCCAGCTTCCTTGGCAGCGTTCATAAATGCATCGCCGCGGACTTTTAAAAGAGCTCTATAATGATTTCGCTCACTCTCTACTTCATTGTAGAGATCCTCATTGCCGTATATTTTAGCTATTACCGCCATAGCGCCTCTGGTTCCATTTGACCAGATGCCTCTGTTTGAGAATGCGCAGGAGTAGAAAAACTCGCTTGCTATTTCCTCAGATGGGGTAACGCAGATTATTGCGCCGTTCCTAAGCCCATACATTGTATAGCTCTTTGAAGCGGAGTAAGCAAAGAGGGCTAGGCAATTCTCAGGCAAGCCTGAGAATTGGGGCATAAAGCTTCTTGCATTCTCGCCGGCAAAGTCGATATAAGCAATATCGCAAAGAATTACAATTCTATTCTCACCGTCTTCAGCGCATGTTCTAATCAGTTTCAACACCTTTTCCCACTCTGCATCGCTCATAGTAAACCCTGTCGGGTTGTGGGCTGGGGTATTGAAAATAGCCAATATGCGCTTTTGCTTGTTAAGGTGCTTTAAAAAGCATTCTTCGAAGGAGTTGTAGTCAAACTGCCCTTCAGGCGTAAACAGGTTATAGTTGTCCAGCTTTCGGCCGCTTTCGTCACAGATAGTCTGGTAAGGCTGCCAATACCAGTTGGCAGTTATCACTGTATCGCCAGGGTTTGTGAAGTTGGCTATCGAGTGGCGTATTGCCCCTGTGCCTCCTGGCGTAGCAACAGCCCTTACAATGCCTTCCGGCTTGTAGCTTCCAAACGCAGCTTTTACAGCGGCTTCCAGGAACGCAGGCTCCCCTGGGAGATCAGCGTAGCTGGCGATCTCGCTGTTTCCCAGCTCTTTTAGGGTGTTGTATACAGTTTTAAATGCTACTAGCGATCCATCGTCCTCAAGGAGCGTTCCAATAGTAGCATTGATAACGGCATCCTTGCCATGGGCTTCTACTGCTTGCGCTGCCCGAGCAGCCAGCCCGAATATAACATCCTCTGCTTGTGGCCGGATAGCATGGTCAGCAACCATATGAATTCTGGAATCTTTCAACTTGCACCTCCATAATTATAACTATTATCGTTTTAATTTCTAATACTTCGACATTATTTTTCGTTATTATTTAATAATTGTGCCAACAGGTACACTATCATCTCTAATTGTCAGAAATTCTGGCTTCCCTTCGCCGTCAGCCATCAAGAACATTCCTTCACTCTTTTCGCCTCGAAACTTGGCTGGCTTTAGGTTGGCTGCCACACAAACGATGTTGCCAACCAGGCTTTCAGGCTCATAAAATTTAGCGATACCTGAAACTACCTGGCGGGGTGATGCCTCTCCGATATCAACTGTAAAGACAAGCAGGTTTTCTGCATTCGGGTGCTGGCGCGCTGTAAGTATTTTGCCAATAACTATTTTGGCTTTGGCAAAATCCTCTATCGAAATAAGCTCTTCACTGGCTGCTTTCGGCTGCTCTTTGTTTTCTTTTGATGGGCCTATCCTCTCAAAGAGCCTGCCTGCAGGAGATATTTTCATCCCGGATTCGAGCTTGCCTGGTGCCAGGCTATCCCAATCGGTTGCATGCGTGCCAAGGGCAGATAGCGCTTTCTCTGTTGATACAGGCATAAAAGCTGACAACAGTGAGCTTAAGATCCGTATTGAGTCAGCCAGGTTATAAAGCACCGTAGCTAAGCGGCCTTTTGACTCATCGCTCTTGGCCAAAATCCATGGCATAGTTTCGTCGATATACTTATTCGATCGCCTAAGCACTGTAAAAATCGCTGACAGCGCATCTGCTGTCTTGAACTCATCCATCTTGGCTGCTACTATGCCAGGCGCTTCAGAGAGTGCAGCAATAAGCTCAGTATCTTCGCCTGTCGTTTCTGATGGCTCCGGAATGACGCCGCCAAAGTACTGCTCAAGCATAGCAAGCGTTCTTGATACAAGGTTTCCATAGACGTTTGCGAGCTCTGTATTGATTCTTTCTGTGATAAGCTCGTCAGTATATGTCCCGTCGCTGCCGAAAGGCATCTCCCTAAGCAAGTAATACCTAAGGGCATCAAGGCCATACTCGGCTACAACATCGTCCGGATATATCACATTGCCTTTAGACTTGGACATTTTTCCTTCGCCAACAAGCAGCCATGGGTGCCCAAAGATCGCTTTTGGCATTTCGATGTCTAAAGCTTTTAAAATAATCGGCCAGATTATTGTGTGAAAGCGCAGAATGTCTTTGCCGATGATATGCACATCGCATGGCCATATCTCATTAAAGGCAGGCTCGCTCGCCCCTTCCGGTTCATAGCCTATGAATGTAATATAGTTGGAGAGCGCATCAATCCAGACATACACCACATGACCCTCATCAAAGTCTACCGGCACCCCCCAGCTAAACGAAGTTCTTGATACACATAAATCCTCAAGCCCCGGCTTTAGAAAGCTATTAATCATTTCGTTCTTGCGCGACACCGGCGTTATAAAGTTCGGGTGCGCTTCAATGTACTCTTCAAGCCATGCCTGGTACTTGCCCAGCCTTAGAAAGTATGCCTCTTCTTTTGCATACTCAACATCAGCTCCACAGTCAGGGCATTTGCCGTCTACCAGCTGGCTTTCTGAGTAAAATGTCTCACAAGCTTCGCAATACATGCCTTCGTACTCGCCCTTGTATATATCGCCTTGATCATAAAGCTTCTTAAATATCGCACTGACTTTTTTCTTGTGTCCAGGATCAGTAGTGCGCACGAATTTGTCGTATGAAGCACCCATCAAATCATAAAGGCTTCTAACCTGCGTGCTTATCTCATCAACAAATGCTTGAGGGCTTAAACCTGCATCATCTGCCCTTGCCTGGATCTTAATGCCGTGCTCATCGGTCCCTGTCTGGAAGTATACGCTATAGCCTCTTTGGCGCATATGGCGCGCAAGAGCGTCAGCAAGCACAATTTCATATATGTTGCCGATATGCGGTTTGCCGGATGCGTACGCTATCGCTGTAGCGATGTAGTACTTTTTGCTTTCTGCCATAAACCCACCTCTTCTTTTTTCGGAATAAATTTAAGCTTAAGAAAAAAAAGAATCAATCTGTATGGGGCGGCGTCTAGCCGCGGTACCACCCAAATTGACATGTATATTGCAATTGAACTATATTATGCCCTCTCGTTAGCGTATAACGCACGCTTGCGCTTATCCCTTACATTGAATGCTCAGGATAAGAGCTCCAAAACCATCTTCTGCTAAGCGGATTCCTGCTGCTTCTCACCATCCAGCAGCTCTCTTATAAGACCCACATAGCATACTCTTTTCTTCACAGCTTTTTTATATTATAGCCACAGATCCCGCTAATGAAAAGGAAAATTTACGATAGCAGCGAAAATATCAGTTTTCGGGCGCTATAGCTCCTTTCTTTTTAAACAATATAATTTGACAGTATTCAAGATAAAGTGATAAAATTGACCCATATGCAACAACAAAAATGCTTTAGTATCGTTCTTTTTTGAATGCTCCCCGCACACGTGGGGATGGACCTCTTGATGGGAATTGAAGGTGAAGCAGCAAGCCATATGCTCCCCGCACACGCGGGGTTTTTCACTTTACAAGCTACTTATCATTAATTTAAAAATTTATGATTTAACACTTATATCTATGGTAAAATATTCCCAAACAAATCGAAATTACTAGAAAGTAGGCATATTATGGAAATCATATGGCTAGTTTAAACTACAAGCACCCTGTAAATAACCTTTGGGCGAAATCAGAACCTTTCATATCTTTGCCTGACCACATGCTGCAGTCATATAAAGCTGCAGAAAGAATTTATCAGGATTGGATACCCGGAAGCATTCAAGATGTGCTAGAGAATGGCTTAAGCGAAATTGCAGAGAAATTGGTCTATTTTTTAGCTATGGCACACGATCTAGGCAAGGCGACTCCATTTTTCCAATTTAATCCACAGCCAAATATCAGTAATGATTTGCTTGAGGCAGTAAAAGACGCTGGATTTTCTTGCCCCAATATCACAGGGCGTGACTGGCATGCAATTCACCATTCAGTTGCATCTCAATTGATCCTAGAAGAGAAAGGCATTCATAGATCAGTTGCTATAGTGCTTGGGGGCCACCACGGCAAATTCCCTTCAACTTCAGATTTAGCGCTGAGCAAGGGTATAAGGCAGTTAGTAGGTTTAGACGCGCCAGAATGGGTAGAGGCGCATGAAAAACTTTACTTTGATGCGTTATCTTTAACAGGGCTTAGCGAATCTGAGCTTAAGAATGCAAGGCTTGCTCCAGAACAGCAAATGCTTTTCACCGGAATAGTGATAATGTCAGACTGGATTGCTTCTGGCGGCGACCTGTCCGTGCTTGATGAACTGCAGAAATGGGATATCGGCGATATGGACTTCGATAGAGTTCCATTTGATTTTAGTCTCAGATTTGGCTTTACTGAAACTGAAGTTCAAAGTGCAGTCATAGAGGCTGCTCTTTACACACAAAAACCTGGAATAATGATCATCGAGGCTCCAATGGGATCAGGCAAAACAGAGGCAGCGCTTGCAGCTGCCGAAATACTGTCAAGCCGCCAAAACATTGGGGGAGTGCTCTTTGCCCTGCCCACCCAAGCAACAGCTGACGGCATTTTCAGGCGATTTACGCAATGGATCGAAAAAGTCGCAGGGGAAAAGCCCAGATCTCTCTTTCTAGCGCATGGAAAGTCTGCATTCAATGAACAGTACAAGGAGCTGCGCTATCAAAGCATGGGCATACATGAGGGTGAATATGATGGAAGCTTATATGTGAGCGACTGGTTTTCAGGCAGAAAAAAAGGCCTGCTCTCAGACTTTGCTGTAGGGACTGTCGACCAGCTTCTTATGATAGCTCTAAAGCAAAAGCATGTTGCCCTGCGCCATCTAGGGCTATCTGGCAAAGTGGCGATCGTTGATGAAGTCCATGCTTATGATGCATACATGGACGAATATTTATTTACAGCATTAAGGTGGCTTGGAGCTTATGCTTCCCCAGTTATCATACTTTCGGCAACATTGCCTCCAGCAACGAGGCAGAAATTAATTGAAGGCTACTTAGGAATTGACTTTCAAAAAGCGATTCCAAACCCGGAAAAACCGTGGGGAGAGCCCATAGTGCCTGAAGCGCCGTATTGGGCATCGTCAAGCGCATACCCGCTGATTACATATAGCGATGGCGATGAAGTGTACCAAGCGATGCCGAGAGCTGATATGAGCAGATCGCAAGTAATTCAAATAAGGCAAATCTCTGGGCAATTAGATGATATCTGCGGTTTGCTTGAAGAGTTGCTGGTTGAAGGCGGATGCATAGGCATTGTCGTAAACACTGTTGCGCGAGCCCAGGAAATCGCTTCAACATTATCAGAAACCTTTGGCGAAAATATGGTAATGCTTCTGCATTCAGGATTTATTGCAATAGACCGAACAAAGAGAGAAGCAGCTTTGCTAGACTTGCTTGGCAAGGAAGGATCAAGGCCACATAAGCAAATTGTGGTCGGGACCCAAGTAATCGAGCAGTCTCTTGACATTGATTTTGATGTAATGCTCACAGATATATGCCCGATAGATCTTCTTATACAGCGAACCGGGCGGCTTCATAGACATGAACGTAATATCCGGCCAGCAATGCTTAGCCAGCCGCATTGCTATGTGATGGGGTTCGATGAGTTTGACAGCGGATCAGCGGCCGTTTACGGTGAGTACTTACTGCTGACTACGAAATATTTGCTTTCAAACGAACTGAGGCTCCCTGAAGATATTCCACACTTAGTGCATGCTGCTTATGGCGAAGGGGCAATCGCTCCGGAAGATGAGGCAGAAGCTTACGCAAACGCAAAAAAAGTTCATATGGCGCTTGTTAGCGACAAAGAAACCCGCTCAAGATCATACAGGCTTCGAAGCCCATCTGGTGGCAAGGCGGATTTGTCAGGATCGCTTGATAAGCAAGCTAGCGATACTGAAGCTGGCGGAAACGCTGCTGTACGAGATACAGAAAGCTCTATCGAGGTTATAGTGCTACAAAAGATCGGAGATAAGCATAGGATGCTGCCGTGGGTGGATGATTCAGAGCTGCCAACTGACAGAGCGCTGGAAGCGAATCTGGCTTTTACGCTTGCAGGGTGCAAGGTAAAGCTGCCTGGCGCGCTTTCAAAGCCTTGGAGCATAGACAGCACAATAGCTGAACTTGAAAAGGCCGGCGCTGAGCTTAATAGCGCGTGGCGCGAAAGCCCATGGCTTAACGGAGAGCTCTATTTGATTCTCGATTCCAGCTTCTCGGCAACAATCTGCAATAGAACAGGCACATATTCTATTGTATACTCCAAAGAATATGGGCTGCAGGTAAAAGGAGGCGATGGTTTGTGAAATTTGACGTTCTAACTGAATCGTGGATAAAAGTACGAAAAAACAATAGCGAAATTGAGGTATCGCTATATGAAGCGCTTTCTAATGCACATGAGCTTGAAGCGCTATCAGGTGAGATCGCCACACAAGACGCTGCTATGCTCAGGCTTCTTCTGGCTTTTTTATATTCTATTTTTTTAAGGCTAGATGAAAATGGTGAAATGCTTGGCATTCAAACCAATGATGAGTCGCTAAGGAGATGGCATGCTATCTGGGATTTAGGATGCTTTCCTGATAAGCCGATAAGCATGTATTTTGGCTGGTTTTCAGAAAATTTTGATTTGTTAGATTCAAAAAAACCGTTTATGCAAGTACCCTTCCAGGATGAAGCAGTCTGCAGCGACGGAGTCGCAATAATCCCTGCTCCTCGCATGAATCCGGCTTTTATTGGAGATATAGCTGACAGCGGAAATTCAATAAACATGTTTGCCCGCAGGAATGGCTCTGAAGCTATTTCATTTGCACAAGCTGCCAGATGGCTTGTGCACCTCAATTCATATGATGTATCGCCTGCCGGTGCGCCGCCGAGAGGCAAAAAAAAGATTAATAAATATAAGCACCCATGGCCTGCCAATTTTGATCTCGTTTATGCCGAGGGAAACAACTTGTTTGAAACGCTTATGCTCAACCTGGTCTTATGGGACTATAACGACGAAAAGGCCATTGAGCTGCCAAAGCCGTTTTGGGAAGAGCCTCCAGTGCATCGCGCAGATGATCTACTGGATATTGATCAGGCTCTGCCTAAAAGCGCAGGCGAAATCTACTCCACCTTATATAGGCAAATGAGCCTTGTTCTTTCTGATGAGAACGACACAGTTCTGGGCAGCAATGTTTGGTCAGGCAAAAAGTACCCGGACAATGCCGTTCTTTTCTATGAATATATGGCTTTATGGGAAAAAAGAAAAGACAAGGATATGCCTAGCAGATCAAACGGAACCAAGCAGCTATGGCGTGATTTTGCCCCTCTTACCAGCAGTAATTGCGGCGTGCGAAATTGGATATCTGAACTCTCGCTTGACAAGATAGTGCGCATGAGGCTTGTAAACATGTCATATGCACAAGACACTAAAATTTCTGGCGTTTTTACAGATGCTTTGGCTATTAACGCGAGCCTTTTGACTAACCTGGGGCAAGAATGGATAAAAGACATTATGAGAATCCTCGACGATACAGGCAAAGCTGTATATGCTGTTGGCGAACTAGCCAGAAACATTATGCAAGCAACAGGCGGGAGTGAAGACAAGCAGCTTAAAGGAGAGAGAGACCGATCCATGGAGCTAGCGTATTTTGCGCTTGATATACCTTTTAGGGAATGGCTTCGCGGAATCACGCTCGATTCACAATATGATGTTCAAGCAAATAAATGGCACCAAACAGCGAGGCGCATTCTGCTTGATATAGGCGCCGGCCTAATTAGCGAGGCGGGAACTGCTGCTTTTATCGGGCGTGAAATTAAGTCCGGCAGAAATACTAAAATTTATATGTCTGCGCCAAGAGCTGAAATTTTCTTTCGAAAAAAGCTTGCTGACATTTTTGGAGGGAGCGAAGCGCCAAATGAATAATAGAGAAGCCGCAAATGCTGTATTCAGGTCAGTATCTCAATCAGTAAGAAAGCTCACAGAAAAAGGATCCGGCAGCCGCACTGGCAAGCTTTCATCTTATGCCACATCATCTCTTGCCATGCTGAGAAGAGGCGCCGGCAAAAAGGTGGCTGAATGCCCTGATGTATGGGATATCACACTAGGCTACCTGCCTGATGGTGATATGTCTTATTACCAGCTTTCATGCGCAGAAAATGCGATCTTTACTGCCCTTGTCCTTTTTAGCATACACCAGCAAGGCAAAACTGACAGTGTCAGCGCTGAGAATACCAGCATTGGCAAAGCAGTGCGCGCTATATGCGTGCCTGATGACAATGAAAGCAGCATACGCAAGCGTTTCAACGCTTTTGCGACTGCAGCTACTTTAGATGAGCTGGCTTTCCATGCCCGAGGGCTGGTGGAGCTGATAAAAAAGAGCGGAACCCTGGACTACCCCAACTTCGCTGTAGACCTTTTTTGGCATCAAATTAGTGCAGAAAGCCGTGAGCAAACGAGAATGCGCTGGGGGCGCGATTTTTACGCAGGCGCAAACCAACCGGACGACAATGAAAGCAATAATCAGGAGGTAAAAAGTGAGCAATCTATATCTTGACATGCACATAATCCAAACTGTGCCGCCAAGCTGCCTAAATCGGGACGATACCGGCAGCCCAAAAACTGCCATGTTCGGAGGGAGCCGCAGAGCTCGAGTTTCAAGCCAGTCATGGAAAAGGGCAATTCGCCTGATGTTTAAAGAAAACCTCGACATGAGCTTGCTAGGGCAAAGAACGCTGCTCCTTTTTGACTACATTGCTGCAGAAATAATGAGCATCAATCCTAGCCTATCGCAGGATGAAGCACTGGAGCTATCAAAAAGCGTTTTAGATAAAGCAGGAATAAAGGAAAAAGCAGATGGAAAAGTTGAAGCGCTTTTCTTTATCGGCAGCCAGCAGGCCCGAAATCTAGCCCAGATCGCTGTCGACGGCGTAAGCGATGAAGTAAAAAAAGATATCATTAGCGCTATAAAAGACAACCAGTCGATTGAAGTTGCTCTATTCGGCCGCATGGTCGCTTCCAACCCGCAATACAACTGCGACGCAACTGCACAAGTTGCCCATGCAATCTCCACGCACAGAGTAGAGACAGAATTTGACTACTTCACGGCTGTTGACGACTTGTCTCCTGAAGACAGCACTGGAGCAGGCATGATCGGCACGATTGAATACAACGCGTCTACACTATACCGCTACGCAACAGTAGCTGTACATGGGCTGCATAAGTCTCTAAGCAGCGACGCAACCGCAACTGCTGCCGCTGTGAAAGAGTTTGCTAGAGCATTTACCATGTCGATGCCTTCAGGCAAGCAAAACACTTTTGCGAATCTAACGCCTCCAGATATGATGTATGCAGTTCTTCGTGCGGATACGCCCTTAAATTTTGCTGGAGCTTTTGAGAGCCCGATAAAGACAAGCGACACCGGATTTGTGAAGCCATCAATAGACGCTCTTGCTGCGTATGCAGATGAAATATATGCAAGCTTCGCGCAAAAACCATCTAAAGAGTATGTCGTTTCACGTATAGATACTGCTTTTGGTGAATCATTGCCATTAACTAAAATGCTTGATTCGCTTGAAGTAGATATTTTGGATGGATTGGAATGAGCACTTTGCTAATGCGCCTAGCATCTCCTTTGCAGTCGTGGGGAATCGACAGCAAGTACACCAGGCGAAATACGCAGCGCGAACCAACAAAATCAGGGATAATCGGTCTTGTTGCCAATGCGCTCGGCATACAGCGCGATGATGAAGTAGCTATACAGCAGCTGGCAAGGCTTGAATTTGCTGTAAGAATCGATCAAGTTGGCACGATTCTGCGCGATTTTCATATGGCTCGCACTTCAGATGGCAAGCAGAGCTTTGTCACCGAGCGCTACTATCTTGCTGATGCTATTTTTATCGCCGGCCTTTCTGGTAGCGATGAAGAGCTGCAAAGAATAGAAGCAGCTCTTCACGCGCCTAAGTACCCGCTGTATTTAGGAAGGCGGTCTTGCCCTCCAACCGGCCAAGTCTCGCTGGGTATGCGCCAGCAAAGCTTGCTTGATGCTATAAGCAGCGAGCCATGGCATGCAAGCAGTTGGTATACAAGAAAATTTCCAGTACCACCTGAGTTGGAAATCGTCGCTGATGCAGCAAGTGGCGTATCTGTGCAAGACGTGCCGGAGTCATTTAGTTTTCAAGGCAAAAAATATGGATATCGCAGTGTTGACAGACTTTATGTCATAGCAGTCCCTTCTTTTCATGATGCGATATCAGAGCTGGGTGGCTGATATGTATTTATCGCGCATTATCCTAAATTACAGTAATTTCAATGCCAGGAAAGCATTGTCATCGCCTCAAGTCATGCACGCAATTCTAAAAAAAAGCATCAGCGATGAATCCCGGGCACTATGGCGCACTGACAATATTAACGGAAAAACTTGCGTGCTGCTTCAAAGCCAAACGACTCCGGATCTAGCGTTTTTATCAGAAGAGTTTGATTCTGAAGCTGAGACAAAAAGCTATAGCCATTTCCTGTCCAACTTGGAGAATAGCCAGTTATGGAGATTTCGCCTTACAGCAAACCCGTCACATAAGGTGCGCAATGATACATCAGAGGTCTACAAAACAGCTTCACACCTTACAAATGAGCATCAGCTCAGATGGCTAATAGAGAAGTCTGAGCCTCTTGGCTTTAGTGTTGTAAATTCTGGCACAGGTGTTGAAATTGTGCAGGTGAAGAGGCATAATTTTTGGCACACTAATAGCTATGTGCAGTTTACATCAGTAACCTATGAAGGAATTTTAAAAATCAGCGATAGTGAGAATTTGATAAGCGCAATGAAAAATGGCATTGGGAGGGAGAAGGCGTATGGGTGTGGGTTGCTTACGCTTGCCATGGCATGAGTGAATATGTAAGTGCGGACAAGCCAAATCTTTATGAGCTACCACAAGTTCGCGACCGCTACTCTTTCCTCTATCTTGAGCGCTGCGTAATAAACCGAAAAGACAGCTCCATAACAGTAACAGACAAACGTGGGGCAGTGCACGTGCCAGCAGCATCTCTTGGAGTGCTTATGCTTGGGCCAGGCTCAGATATTTCACATAGAGCCGTGGAGCTCCTAGCAGACTGTGGAGCAAGCATTATTTGGGTTGGCGAACGAGGGGTTCGCTACTATGCACATGGGAGGCCGTTAACCCATTCCTCCCGCTTGCTGCAAATCCAGGCAGAGCTCGTTTCAAATAGAAATTCTCGCTTGAAAGTAGCTCGTATGATGTACCAAATGAGATTTCCGAATGAGGATGTCTCAGGGCTTACAATGCAGCAGCTTCGAGGCAGAGAAGGTGCAAGAATTAGGAGTGTATACAAGCAAGCGTCAAAGGATTCAGGAGTTGAATGGAATGGCCGAGCTTATAATCCAGATGATTTCGAATCTAGTGATACAGTAAATATGGCTCTTAGTGCAGCACATGCATGCTTGTACGGCATATCCCATGCTGTTATTGTCGCACTTGGCTGCTCTCCAGGGCTCGGATTTATTCATTCTGGGCATGAGAAATCTTTTGTATATGATATAGCTGATTTATATAAGGCTGAAATCACAATACCTATAGCCTTTAAAATAGCAGCATCAGCATCATCTGAGAGCGTCGGAAGCGAAACACGCCATGCAGTGCGCGATTATATCGCGGATGGGAAAATTCTTGAAAGAGCATCAAAAGACATAAAGAAGCTGTTATCAATTGATTCAGAGATAGAACCTGATATGGGTCTTATCAATGATTCCGTATATCTATGGGATGAAAATTCCGGATATGTGAAAAACGCAACCCTATACGGAAAAGATGATGAATCTGATTCCGATGCTTATGAATTAATCGAAATGGATGACTTGCTAATCGGTTCAGGCCACATATTCGAGGATGAAATCTGATGGTCGTTGTATCAATGACAAATTGTCCTCAATCTCTAAGAGGTGATTTGACAAAATGGCTATGTGAAATAAGCACGGGTGTTTTTGTTGGCAATATGAATGCGCGTGTTCGTGACGAAGTATGGGAGAGAATAAAAAAGTATATAGGATCTGGAAAGGCAACAATGGTTTTTACAACAAATAACGAGCAAGGATACGAATTCAAAATTATTGGGGACGGATGGTTGCCGATTGATTATGATGGACTAAAACTAGTAATGCGACCCAGAGTACAAAAAGTTGTTGAAACCAGTCAAGGGTATAGCAAAGCAAGCAAGTTTAGAATGGCTGAAAAGCGATCAAAATCAAAAACACTCAGCCATTCTGCAACTGAAGACGGCAGCTTTGTTGTCATCGATATCGAAACAACCGGGCTAGATCCGAAAAAAGACAGTATCATTATGATATCTGCTATTAAGGCCAGTCCGGATGCTGAAGATAAAAAGTTTGAGACGTTAGTTATACCAGATGTTCCTATTCCGCAATTAATTACAAGACTAACGGGTATAACTGCTCAAATGGTTGAGAGTGAAGGAATAAGCCTCGATGAAGCCATGAAGGAATTTTTAAGCTTCATCGATGATTTAAAGATCGTAGCTTACAATGTAAAATTCGATATTGATTTTATTAATGCTGCTCTTGTAAAATCGAACCAGAGTAATTTGATGAATGAAACTGTTGATGTGCTTGCATTATCAAAAGATCGATTGAAAAAGCTTAAAAACTATAAGCTCATAACAGTTGCAAACCATTTTGGCATCAATATTACCAGCGCGCATAATGCGTCAAGCGATTGCATAGCAACAAAAGAAATATACGAAAAGCTTATGCAATAAGGAGTGCTCCGTAAAATAAATTTAGTATTTCAAAAGTGAATGTATTTGTATCTTTTACATTTTGCAAATGGCTATTTCATGCGATTTTTTTAGTATGCTCCCCGCATACGCGGGGATGGACCTTTCCGACGGCTACCGCACGGCAGCGTACAACAATGCTCCCCGCATACGCGGGGATGGACCCAATGGATAAGTACACAATTAACAAATGTGATTATGCTCCCCGCATACGCGGGGATGGACCTCCGTTAACCGCTGTTATTAGCGTTGCTACATTATGCTCCCCGCATACGCGGGGATGGACCCTTAGCGAATGCCCTGTGGTTAAATGTGACCCTATGCTCCCCGCATACGCGGGGATGGACCCGTCAATTTGTTTATGCAAATGGTAGATCACTTATGCTCCCCGCATACGCGGGGATGGACCTAGTTGACTTGCCATTATTCCCGCCGCCATATGATGCTCCCCGCATACGCGGGGATGGACCCTCCATCAGCCCTGCCTTGGCTTGCTATCTCGAATGCTCCCCGCATACGCGGGGATGGACCCGTAGGCTTAAAGCCTAGCTCTTGCATTGTCTGATGCTCCCCGCATACGCGGGGATGGA
>Ga0082212_10000292_pt1 | contig 72410 bp, 78 predicted proteins | sample TergutNt197P3_FD_71548 | JGI IMG/M metagenome (GOLD analysis project Ga0082212, IMG submission 71548) | Neocapritermes taracua P3 segment gut microbial communities from Petit-Saut dam, French Guiana - Nt197 P3 | ecosystem: Host-associated > Arthropoda: Insects > Digestive system > Gut ...
AGCTACTTCAGGACACCACGCGAAAAAGGCCGTATATAGACACGCTTATCAACATTGCAAGCGTGATTGGTGTGTCTGTGACCGAGTTTCTGGATGCTCCCAGCGACAACCCGCCTGGAATGTCCATGGAGGAATGGGCGGCACTTTCTGAGCGCGAGCGCATTTTGGCCTCATCTTTCCTTGCCACTGTTGCGTCACCAGATTTGAGCGCAGGCGAGAAAGAACACTTGCACAGCATCTTTCAGGCAGCAAAAGATTCTCTGCTTCAGCTAAAGAAACGGGGCTAATACCAGTTTCGAGTTACAAGCTACGAGTTACTAGACCAAAACCAATGTACCATGCGGATCTGCGTATAGTATTTATTGCATTAGACCTCTTTCGTAACCAGCAAAAGTTCACCACGAAATTGCTTACATCAACAAGCAATTTTTTTCCTGCTCGACGGGTTACGAAAGAAGTCTAATATTGTCTTGGTGTAAACAGTCACTTCGGCACTGGCAGCACCTGTTTTACGCCGTTTTTCCATAGCACTGCGTTATCGCCCTCCGTTCCAGCCACATAGACATCATCGCCCGAGACGAAGACAGAGTTGGCGGAGGATATTTCGATATTGGAAAGCACCTGTTTCGCGCCGTTTTTCCATAGCACTGCGATATAGCCCTCCCTTCCGACCACATAGATGTCGCCGCCCGAAACAAAGACGGATCTCTCGAGGGAACCTGCGATATTGGAAAGCACCTGTTTCGCACCGTTTTTCCATAGCACAGTGTTATAGTCCTCTGTTCCGGCCACATAAACATCGCCGCCCGAGACGAAGACGGAGCTGGCGGATGAACCTGCAATATCGGAAAGCACCTGTTTCGCACCGTTTTTCCAGAGCACTGCTTTTCCGTACTCCGTTCCGGCTACATAGACATCGCCATCCGAGACGAAGACGGATTTGGCAGAGTTTCCATCGCCTAGGTAAAGGATAACCCCATTTATCCAAAGTGTCGCATGTGGAGGGGCAGGGGCAGCAAATGGCCTAGTTCTAGCTCCCCCTGCTAAATACACATCGTCGCCCGACACAAACACGGATGCTACAGAGGAGTTGACAGCATCAGGAATATTTTGGATAACGCCATTCTTCCAAAGCACAGCAGTCAAGTTCTCGCTGCCTCCCACATACACATCATTGCCTTCGGCAAAGACGGAATTGGCTGCAGAAAAGAGTTTTTTAGACCGCCACTGAATTACACCGTTTTTCCAAAGAACAGCCTCGTCATCTCTTGGGTCACTCCCCATGAGGGGAACAATGGGGGGTTCGACGATAGTGCCAGCGACGTAAACATCTCCGTTGTTAACAAATACGGAATTAGCGTATTTAATCCGCTGTGGTATGGGGGTGGGGTCATCTTTTTTGCCGCCGCTACAACCCAGAACAGTCAGCATAAAAACGGCTGAAACTACCAGAAAGATAAGATTTTGCTGTATTCTGCGCATAAAAATCCTTTATTAATAGTTAGAAACACGTTTAATTTTAAGGCAACCATCCAGGCTTATTAGGCTGAAACTCGACAGAATATGCTTGCTTAACTTTTTTCCCATACGTATCTGACCGTAGCGGCTCATCTATACCACCCCCCCACAAATACCCTACACTATTTGAAAAGGGTTACGAAAGAAGTCTATTAGAAACCGGAAATGGTATAAGGGAGGAGGCACGGTTTTTGATGTGAAGTTTTTGGATGCCAATACGATTAGCGATTACGACATTTACAACCAATCCCAGAGACATGAGGCACCTTGATGGCAGACGGCAATACGACATCACCTGAGAAACACCTTGCTTGGTCGTATATCCTCGGCGCGATTGCTTTTCTCATTCAATCTCCGTTTTCTCTCAAGTTGATGGTTGATCCAGGCGCAAGCTCTGCCTTGCAGTCCATGCGCCTATGGTCAGTGCTGTTTTTCGCCCCCTCATGGGTCATTGCCATACTTGGCCTCGCCCAGAGTGCCAGAGCCATCAGGAAACTTGCGCCCGCTGGCAGGTCATTAAGATGGGCCATTAACGCCATCCTATTGAATGTATTCCCATTCATGTTTGTAATTATCGCGGTTATTAAGGTGTATGCAACACGGTAGGTAGGACAGCCTCTCGAAGCCTTTTATACAGCTCATGTAGTGCCAAAAATTAGTGCAAGGCGATAGGCCATGACCCATGCGCCTTATTCCCATTTGCAAATAAGTTGGAAAAGCTGCTGACAATGTAATACCGGTTGCTTGTAACGAGACGAAAAGCCTTGCCCAGTGCGGATGTGCGTCAGTCATTTTTCAAAAATCATTTTTCAAATCAGCAATAGAAAATGATATAAACCATCAGAAATGGTCTACCATCTCGAGCTTTGACTGCCATAATTTGGGATAACAATAGTTGCCAAAGGGGCAAAGCTTTGGGAAATGTAACACTGGATGTTGTGACAGATGGCAATATCGAGCCGTGCAGAGATCTTTGCAACGAGCTGATGGCCTATCAAAAGGAGAAGGCAAAAATATTGCCAGAGATTTTTGACCAAATGAATTACGACACGCGCATGAAGCCCAGTTACGACCAGGCCATAGCAAGCCAAGTTGTAATTGCCAAAGACGAAAATTCCGTACCGGTCGGATATATTTTTTCAACTATCGAAAGTGTTTCTTACAAAGATTCCCACATCCCCGAATGGGCATCTTCAATTTCTTCCGGCGAAATTCTCGGCTTTTATCCCAAGTGGGACAACCTTCCTGCAAAGACCGGCTGCGTAAACAACCTGTACCTCCGCAAGGAATACCAAAGGATGGGATTGGGCAAAAAGCTAATGGACACGTCTATGGAGTGGTTTAGGGTCTCATCCGACATAGACCTCACCTTTGTCTATATCTCAAACGGAAACGATGGGGCAATGAATTTTTACAAAAATTATGGCTTCACCCACAGCCACAAAGTATTCGGCGGCTTTATATATGCGCTGTATAAGCGGTTGAGGTGATTTCTAAACCGAGTAATTTCCAGCTTTAGAAAGCGGCCCATTAAAAATATTCTGAATGCCATCATGGGGACATTCTCATGGCAACCATGAGACGTTAACCTGCACCCTTGGACGACCAGCTATTAGTCAAACCCCTCCGGTAATTTAATGCCCAGGTTTTTGACCAGAAAGGCCCACATGTCTGCGCGTTCAGCTATCACTTTGTCCATGGGCTTTCCTGCGCCGTGGCCAGCATCGGTTTCAATCCTGGTAAGAATCGGAGCCGTGCCGCCCTGGGCTGTCTGAAGCGTGGCCGTAAACTTGTGGCTATGGGCAGGAACCACCCTGTCATCATGGTCTCCGGTGGTAATGAGGGTGGCGGGGTACTTGGTGCCTGCAACGATGTTGTGCAAGGGCGAATACTTGATTAAGTTTTCAAACCCGGCCTTGTCGTCTGAGCACATGTAATCGCTCTGCCAGGCCCAGCCGATTGTGAACTTGTGGTAGCGAAGCATATCCAAGACACCTACGGCCGGTATAGCCGCCCCAAAGAGTTCTGGCCGCTGAGTCAGGCATGCACCTACAAGTAGCCCACCGTTTGACCCTCCGTGGATGGCCAACTTGGGGGTGCTGGAATATTTTTGGCCAATCAGCCACTCTCCTGCGGCAATAAAGTCGTCAAAACAGTTCTGCTTGGTTTCACGCTTGCCCTGCTCCCACCATCCTTTTCCGTACTCATCGCCTCCGCGGATGCAGGCAACGGCGTATATTCCGCCCATTTCCATCCACACAAGGTTTGCAGGGCTGAAACTAGGCGTTGCGGCAGAATTAAATCCGCCGTACCCGTAGAGCAAGGTTGGGTTGGTGCCGTCCAGCTTCAAATCCTTCTTGTGAGCCAGGAAAATTGGAATCTTTGTGCCGTCTTTGCTACTGTAGAAGTCCTGTCTGACTACATAGTCGTCAGAGTTCATATCCACTGTGGGCTTGCGAAAAACTGTCTCTCTGCCGCTCCTTAGGTCATATCGATAGATGGTCGGCGGCTCGTTATATGAAGTGAAAGAAAAATAAACTTCGGTGTCATTGCGCTTGCCGCCAAAGCCAGAGAGTGTCCCCACATTTTTGCGCTGAATATGCCTTTGCAATTTTCCGCTCTTTAGGTCATATATCTTTACTTGACTCAGCACGTCGATCTTCCAAGTGACGGCAATCCTGTTTCCAAATAGGGAGGCACCTGCAATTACGTCCCGCCCTGCCGCCTGGGGTATAATCTCCTTCCAATTGGCTGGATCGGGCTGTTTGAGGTCCACTGCAATGATGCGCCCCCTGGGAGCATTGTTATCTGTGAGTACATAGAAGGTACTCCCATCGTTGCCCAAAAAATCGTAGCCCGCGTCGAAATCATTGAATAACGGCACAAACTCACCGTTTGGCATGTTTAGGTCTTTTACTAGAAGTCGATTTTTGCGCTCTGTCCCTTCGGTCTGATTGATGAAGAGCCAGCGCCCATCCTCCGAAATAAATGCCCCAAAGCTCCAGTCCGGCTGGTCTTTGCGCTCATAAACTAGTTGGTCTGATTCCTGTGGTGTGGCTACTCTGTGGAAATAGACCTTCTGAAATTTGTTTACGCCTGTCAGGGCGTCTCCGCCCTTGGGAGCGTCGTACCTGGAGTAGTAAAAACCAGAACCATCCTTTGTCCATGCCGCTCCACTAAACTTGCTCCACTGAATTTCATCGCTTAAATCTTTTCCGGAGGCAATATCCCTGACCTTCCATACCACCCAGTCGCTACCGGCATTGCTCAGCGAATATGCCAGGTACTTGCCGTTGTCGCTTATGCTCATTCCGCTTACGGCGATAGTCCCGTTGGGGCTTAATGTATTGGGGTCTAGAAGCACCCTGCCCTTCTCCGTCAATTTGTCGGTCACATAAATCACCGACTGATTTTGAAGCCCTGTGTTGTAAGAATAAAAGTACAGGTTTCCGTATTTAGAAGGGGCACTAAAACGCTCGTAGTTCCACAGCTTGGTCATTCTTTTCTGTATGCGCGTCCTTTCGGGAATGTCACCCAAATATGCGTACGTGACCTCATTTTGCGCCTGCACCCAAGCCTTGGTGTCCAGGCTGTTGTCATCCTCCAGCCAACGGTACGGGTCTGGCACTTGCACACCAAAGTAGGTGTCGATTACGTCAAGTTTACGAGTAGCAGGTGGTTTCACAGGTGTTTGCCCCACTAAGGCTGCGGACATGCAACCAATAGCAATGAGTTTAGGTACTGGTAATAGCATGATTGCTCCCAAAAAACGATTACAGATACAAAGGTACTCGAATTCAGAGCTAATTTCAAAACTGGCAACTGACCCTTGCACGTTGTAAACTGTAGCCATGAGGATGATGATTATTGTTATTACGCTAATACTGGGGGTGGCATGTACATATATGTCCCTCAGGAGTATGGCACTCAGCCCGCTATTAAAAAACCACCCCTGGTGCACCTGGGGCACATTTGCGCTGATGCTACTGACAATATTTTTGATACCCGTATTGTCCAGACACGGCGGACCATTCGTGGCATCGGGAGCATGGATTAGCTATACCTTGTTTGGGCTTATTAGCACATATATTGTCTATCTGGCACTGGCAGACCTGTCCCAGTTTCTCCTGCGCCGTTTGTTAAATGCCCCTGAATCAGTCAGCCTCTGGGCACTTAGGGTAGCCATTGTCGCAACAGTTTTATCTGTCATTGTTGGTGCGGTGCAGGCGCTTCTGCCCCCCAAGATTCGCCGCGTGGAAATCCCCTTACTTGGTTTATCCAATGGCCTCGAAGGCTTTACTATCGTTCAGATTTCAGACCTTCATATTAATTCTATGACTTCAAAAAGAAGCATTGAAAAATTAACCAGACAAATTAACGAGCTCAATCCAAATCTAGTAGCTATTACAGGCGATTTTGTAGACGGGCCCGTTAAGGATTTGCTTCCCAAGGTAGCGATGCTGGCACAGTTGAGCCCAAAAAACTGCGTTTGCTTTGTGACCGGCAATCATGAGTACTATTCGGACGATTTGCAGAATTGGCTGGATGTCTTTGAGGATATGCAATGGTACGTCCTGATGAACAATAATGTTTTTATACAGCGGAACGAAGCCAAACTCGCTGTTGTGGGCATTCCAGACTCAACAAGTGTGAGTAGCCGCGGAACCGGCCTCAAGCCCAATCTGGAAAAGGCCGTAGCCGATATACCCAGAGATACGCCAAAAATTTTGCTCCACCATAAACCCACAAATTTCTTTGAGGCCGACAGAGCAGGTATCGCCCTGCAATTGTCAGGGCATACCCACGGCGGCCAGTACTTTCCATGGAGCGCAATAGTCCCGTTGTTACACGATTTCCCGTCTGGGCTGAAGAGATACAAAAGGATGTGGATGTACACCAGCACCGGCACTGGGTACTGGGGGCCGCCCAACCGCTTTTTGAGGCCAAAGGAACTAACCCTGCTGGTACTCCAGAGGACCCAGTAGGAGGTTTTGTAGAAATACAGCAAATAAACTGTTATCAGTCAGATGCCACGCCGACATTAAGAAACCTTAGAAAAAATTCCGACAGGCGTTATCCATCCAATTCTTCTGTAATTCTGGTCTGGCCAATTTCTATGAGCCTGTCGCGGGCGCGGCCGGCCCAAATACTTCCAGGATAGCTTTCAACAAGTCGCTCGTAATAGGATCTTGCCTCTACAATATATTTGTCTATTTCTGCCTTGATAAAAGCACCGTGGAGGCCTCGCCATTCCCTTCTTTCTTGGAAGGTGAGAACATCTTCTTCCTGTTTATTGATTGTGTCCAGGTAGGCGCGCAATTCCTGCGATACCAAATCCCAGCTTGGAGATTTGCGCCTCAGGGCTTCGCCCAGGTAGTAATAGGCGCGCTCTCTGTCTGAATATTCAGGATATGTTTCCAACATACTTTTAAGCCTGGTTTCTGCGGCGGCAAATTGAAAAGAATTAACATAGAAAATGCCCACCACTAATTCATGGTCTGCAAGTCGCCTCCAGCATTGTGTAATCTTTGCCCTCGCGTCTGTGGCATATGGAGTACCAGGGGCTTCCTGTAACAGGCGATTAAAGGCTTCAAGCGCTTTGTGAGTTGCTGTCTGGTCTCTTTCGCCATTTTCTATGGTCGCATAACGACAGAGAGCTATTCGGTACAAGACATACTCTTTTTGAGGATGCCTGGGGAAATAGTTCAAAAGGCTCTGGTACTCAACTTCAGCCTCCATGAAGCTGGATTTGCTCCCATAAAAATAACTGTCGGCAATCAGCATTTTGGCCTCTGGAAACTCTTCGGAGCCTGGAAGGAACTCCTCGATCAACTTCAGTGTTTGGCGGCCATCTTCCCATTTTTTACGATGCAACTCCAGCAAACCCTTTTCCAGCAACTGAGGCGCAGTCAAGCTACCTGTATAGATTCTGGCTACTCCTGCTTTCGGCTTGCTAGAGCAAGCCGTCCCCAGGCCAATAAGACCGAACAAAGCAACCGTCGATACCACAACATTTGAGAAACGCCAGCCTAGCGACACCATAGATAATCCTCTACCTATCATAAGTGTAAACCTAAAGTTAGAAGTTCCGCAAACTGATGACTGATTACCGGAAACTGGTTTTATTCATATCTGAGGGCTTCGATTGGGTCTTGCCTGGCGGCCTTGACCGCTGGCCAGAGACCCGCAACTAGGCCAACGCTAGTGCTAACGGCAAACCCCAATATTATTGACCATAGGGGCGCGGCCGCTGGAAATCCAGAAAAGAGCTTTACGAGAAATCCGCCACAAATTCCAAATACTATTCCCACCGTCCCACCAGCACCTGTAAGAGTAATGGCTTCTACCAAAAATTGGGCCGCAATGTCTTTGCGGGTGGCCCCAAGTGCTTTTCTGATGCCGATTTCGCGAGTGCGCTCCGTGACGCTAACCAACATGATATTCATAACGCCAACTCCACCAACAATTAGGGCAATGCTAGCGATCAGTATCATCACTGCGGCTATCCCATTTGTGATGCTACGAAATGATTCCAACTCACTTTCGCTGGAAGTAACAGCAAAGTTGTTTGGCTCACCGGGTTTGAGGCCCCTCCTGGCGCGCATGGCAGTAGTAACCTCATCAATTAGATTCGCAACCTGATCAGCACTTTTGGGAACCAAAGAAATCCGCAATGGGTTCCAACTCCAGTTTTTTATCCTCGGATACATTTCGTCAAAGGTGCTGACGGGAATAAATGCCTGATTGTCAAGGCTCTGGCCCATGAACGATCCCTTCTTTTTTGTTATGCCTATTATTCGCAATGGAACACCATCGAAGAATATTTCCCTCCCGAGCGGGTCGTTATGAGGGAAGAGGGCCTTGGCCACGTCATTGCCAAGAATACAAGTTCTTGTAGCATGGTAAACGTCGGCCTGGACAAAAAAGCGCCCGTCTTCTATCTCAGCGTTATTGACGGTTGCGTATTCGGGCGTAACCCCAAAGATTATCGGGTAGTTGGCTTCGTCTCCCTTGGAATTTTTTATTGAAACATTTCCCGAAAAGATCCGCATCGGACTTATGGCCTTTGCAAGTGTCAAATTTCTCTTGAGCATATCCACATCTTCAAGCAGGAGAGTCGGCCGCCGGAGCTGATCAGCGGGAATTGGGCTGTTGTTCATGCCTTGACGGGGATCAAATCGTTGGATTTCGACCTTGGAAACCCCGAAAGATTCAAAGACACCGGTAAAGGCACTGTTAAAGCCGGCCACCAGACTGACCATGGTGATGACTGCAGCAACACCAACTACGATACCCAAAAGCGTCAGAAAAGATCGCAATTTTTGAACTTTTATAGAGTTAAGTGCGAAGCGGATGTTTTCTTTGCTTATTGCGCGAATAATAGTGAATTGGTGCAGTTTAATAACCATTGCCTACTCCGCCCTAATGGCATCGATGACAATCAAATTGGCGGCCCTCTTGGCAGGGAAAAAGCCTGCAGTAAGCCCAACCAAGGTAGCAAGCCCTATCGCCATAAAGACAATAGTATAGGTGACTTGTGCAGGGAAGCCGGTCATGCCCTTGACGCTGAGGGCCAGCCCGGCCCCCAGCAAAAATCCGAACAACCCTCCAACGCCAGACATCATGGCGGCTTCTAATAAAAATTGTCGCTGTATGTCGCGCTTCCTGGCTCCCAGGGCCATTCTTATGCCTATCTCCTGAGTCCGCTCCGCCACACTCACCAGCATGATATTCATAATCACTATTCCACCAACAAAGAGACTCACGCCAGTAATTGCCACAATAAACAAAATCATGGGGCCTGTCATTTTACTAATCATTTCCATGACAGATTCCTGAGATACAATTCCAAAGGGATCAGGAGAGCGAAAACTGGTGTGGCGCATAGTTCTTAGGTAAGCCCGTACTTCATCCTTGGCTTCCTCCACCACATCCATGTTCTTCGCCTTTACATATATTTCTATAGAAGAACGCGGTGAAATAAAATTTCTACTGTAAACGGAAAAGGGTATCCATACCCTGTTATCCCAGCCCTCGTCTCCAAAGAGCGATTTACCTTTTTTTTGCATCATGCCAATTACCTGGAAGGGCAACCCTGCAACAAGGATATTCCTGCCAATGGGATCCTGGGGGCCAAACAGCTCGTCTTTTACATCTGAACCGATGTAGGCCACATATCTGCCTGCATCATCTTCTGCCTCAGAAAAAAACCTGCCGATCCCGCTATCGTTAATGATATTGAGGATTGAGGCAACATTGGCTGTGACTCCAACAATACTGGTACCCTCAAGTTTTTTTTCTCCCTGAGAGACTATCCTTCCAGTCCCTGCTGCGGCACCCACCTCGGCAACCGAAGGCAATCCTGCAGCCCGAATTCGGCGATAGTCGTCCACGGTGACATTGGGCCGCTTGAGAGCTTCCAGCCACTGCTCCCTGCCCATAATCATCCCAAAGCGGCTAACCTGAAACATGTCTGGAGAAAAGATCATGAGCTCATCCCGAATGTTCTGGTTCAGTCCTGAAATGATGCTTACCACGGCTACGATGGCCGAAACACTGATAACCATACCCAACAGAGTCAGGAAGCTACGCAGTCTGTGAGCAAACAGTGAGCGCAGGGCCGAGCGAAATAATTCTGAGATAGTCAAAAGGGGGCCTCAGCTATTAGTTTTTGAGGTTTTCTTTGCGTCAGCCTTGACTTTTGTCCCGTCCCGAAGCTCCCTTAGCGCTCTCAACGGACCAGAAGCTACCACATCGCCTTCTTTAAGACCGGTCAGCACTTCTACACTCATGTCGCCAGTCAGGCCAGTTTCTACTTTTACGAATTTGACGGTGTCCCCTTCCACCAGAAAAACTCCTTCTTCTTCCCTTTTGTCACCTGGGTTGAATTTCTCTCCCTCTTTCAAAACTATGTCCCTTACCACGAGCGCCTGGAAAGGTATGGCCAAAGCATCACTACTGGTACCCGTGAAAATGTCAGCCTGGGCACTCAAACCTGGCTTGATTGTGTCAGGTGGGTCTTGTATTTGAACCTTGACCTTAAACTTTATTGCCTCCTGTCCCCCAGTCCTGCTAAGCAGGGGACTCCCGCCTACTTCGGTAACAAGCCCTTTAAAAGTTTTGTTGGGGTAAGCGTCAATGCGAATCTCGGCTTCCTGCCCAAGATTGACATTTGGGATTGCGGCCTCGTCCACCTCCAGTTCAGTCTCAATTTTGCTCATGTCAGAAACCGTGAGCAGAACCGTCCCAGGTTGGTTTTGGACGCCTATTACAGCTGTTTCGCCCTCTTCTATCCGCCTCGATGTAACGACGCCATTCATTGGAGATACTATCACCGTTTTGGCATGGGAGACTTCGGCTTCCTGCAAGCTAGCTGAGGCCTGCTCAACCCGCTTGGTCAATGCCACCACAGAGCTTTCCGCCGTTGCCAGAGCCGTCCCCACATTTTCAAACTCTGCCTCAGATATTATCCCGGCAGACCTATTGCCCTCTGAACGCCTAAAATCGTTGCGCGCCTGCTCTAACCTGGATTTGGCTGATTCAAGATCTGCTATAGCTGCCTGCCTTGCTGCGCTGTACATGTCAACGGCGGCCTTAGTCCTAGAAGGGTCAATTTCTAAGAGAAACTGTCCCTCTCTTACATTGTCTCCTTCATTGACCGCTAGCCTGGTCACCTGGCCTGAGTATAATGCGCTCAGGTCGGCTTTTCGGACTGCCTGAATCTTACCATTTGAGCTCACCTTGGATACCAGATTTTCACGGCCTACCTTTGAAGTCACTATCAACATCCCGGGGTCTTTACGAAAAGCCATGCCAACCCCAATCAATACAACAATCCCAATGCCGCCAAAAATCCAAAACTTGCGTTTCATCTGTGAAACTCCGAAAAAAACCTGCAACAAAAGCACAGGGTAAGTGGTATTCGTTTCAAATCCGAGTTTAGTTTATACCCAACAGAAAAAATTTGTCAGGTAGGTTAGTGGGTCATATCCACCGGCGAATGGATTAAAATTACGGTTGATGACGGTTTTGGGCTTTGTCAAAGTAATGAGCTTGACTGGTGCCCCCACCCGGACTTGAACCGGGACGCCATTGCTGGCAACGGATTTTAAGTCCGCAGCGTCTGCCATTCCGCCATGGGGGCGTTTGTTCAGAGTAACCCAACCTGGAATTTTTGACACCTGTAAACTTCTGACATGACTGAGTCGCCTCCCATATCCCACCCCCTTCTCCATGACCTGAACTTGCAACAGAAAGAAGCCGTTCAACATGTCCATGGGCCATTACTGATACTCGCCGGCGCAGGGTCTGGCAAGACAACTGTGATTACAAGGCGCATCGCCTGGCTGATCGAAGAAAATTGCATTCATCCCGGTTCCATATTGGCTATGACCTTTACAAATAAGGCCGCTGAGGAAATGCGAGAAAGAGTTCAGCGTTTAGTCTCGGTGCCCGTTGAACAAATGTGGATGAGTACTTTCCATAGTTTTTGCACCCGCATCCTCAGGCGAGATGGAGATAAAACCCCTGTGGGCAGAGATTTTGTTATCTTTGACCCTTCAGACCAAAAGAGCCTCATCAGGCAAGTGCTTGCCGAACTGAAGCTGTCTGAAAAGCAGTTTCATCCCCGCAAAGTCCTCGAATTCATCAGCGACTTTAAAAACCGGTGTTTGCTTCCTGAAGAAGCCGCCGAAGATGCTCTGGATGCCTGGACTCGTAAAGCCATCGAAGCCTACGATTTATACCAAAGGGGATTAAAAACCCACCGTGCTTGTGACTTTGACGACCTGCTACTATACGCCGAGCGCCTGCTTCGAAATGAAACTATCCGAAATATCTACAGTCAAAAATTTCCGTATGTCTTGGTTGATGAATATCAAGACACAAACAGGGCTCAATATTTTCTGGTGCAACATCTTGCCGGTAGTCATCACAACCTGTGCGTGGTCGGCGACGAAGACCAATCAATCTATGGCTGGCGGGGCGCAGACATCAGAAACATACTCGACTTTAAAAGGGATTTCCCTGAAGCGAGACAGATTAAACTGGAGCAGAACTACAGATCCACACAAAAAATCCTTGACGCGGCATCAACCGTTATTGCCAATAACAGCCAGCGCCTCGGAAAAACTCTTTGGACAGACCTGGGCGATGGAGAGTTGATTACATTTAAACTACTCGACGAAGGGAGAACCGAGGCAGATTGGGTCGTGAGCCAGATTCAGGAAGATATGGCTAGTTTCCCGAAAACTCGCACTGCTATTTTGTACAGGGCTAACTGGCAGTCCCGCCAGTTAGAAGATGCGCTGAGGTCGGCCAACATGCCCTACAAGTTGGTAGGAGGGGTCAAGTTTTACGAGCGAAAAGAGGTCAAAGACGTACTGGCCTACCTCAGACTTATTTCAAATCCATTCGATTTAGTGAGCTTCCGCCGCGCCGTTAGCGAACCAAAGAGAGGCGTTGGGCTTTCTACTTTGCAAAAAATTGAATCCGCAATCCCGGAGGATGGAACGCCATTAGAAGGCGCCGAACAGCTTTTGAGAGCAGGCGAATTAAAAGGCCGTGCAAAGCGTGAAATTATTAAATTTTTAGAGCTATTCATTAACGCGAGGGCCGAGTTGCAAGTCCAAACCTTGGGGGGGCTAATCCGATGGGTTCTTCAGGAGTCTGGATACATCCAGGCACTCGAGGATGAAGGCTCAATGGAATCCGAAGGCAGGCTCCGAAACATTGAGGAATTTATCTCCGCTGCGGTCGAGGCCGAAGACCTTGGCCTGCGCCTGGCGGAATTTTTAGACCGCGTTACGCTTGCATCAGACACGGATGAAATTGAACAAAGCGCCAATTTGTCGCTCATGACCATCCACTGTGCAAAAGGGTTGGAGTTCCCCTCAGTTTATTTGGTCGGACTTGAAGATGATGTGTTCCCAAACCGCAATGCTCGGGAGACAGAGGAAGGGCTTGAGGAAGAACGGCGATTGTTTTACGTCGCAATCACAAGGGCTCAACGCAAGCTCAACATCACCGCAGCCAGACGAAGAAGGGTCAACGGGCAGGAAATGATGAGTATGCCAAGCCGATTTTTAATGGAACTGCCTGAAAATGTATTGGAAAACCCCATGCGGTGGGGGTCGCAGATGTATCAGGCCAATCATGGAACCCACGGCAGGCCATATGTCCAGCCACGCAGTAGTGGCGGAGTAAGCGTCGCCACGGAATTGCTACGCATCAGAAATTTCTTTGATCGCGCAAAGTCTCAAATGGACTTGGCTGATACACCTTCTTCAATCTCCAGCGAGAATCCAGAAACTTGCGGAGTGCCCTCCAATGCCGGTGCGGGTTCAGAAACAACTTCTTTGCACCCCGCCCAACCAAACCAACATAGTAGCTGGGAAAAAGGCACCCGTGTAATCAGCCCCCGCTTTGGCAGGGGCGTAATAACAGGCATCACCGGCTCGGGAGAAATGCTCACCTACACAATCAGATTTGAATCCGGTGAAAAGAGGATAGTGGCCAAGTATGGGGGGCTGGAGAAAGATGTCGATTAATGTTGTTGTAGTCAGCTCATCGCCTTCAAAAAAATCATCTCGATGACAGAAATTTGAACATTCTTCGTTTACCTCCTGATCTTTTTCCATAACTTTTTGAGACTGAACTCATCCAGGATGTCAAAGAAGACAGGGATGACTATTAAAGTCAACATTGTGGAGGTTATTATGCCGCCCACAACCGCCCTAGCCATCGGAGCGCGCATTTCGGCACCGGCTCCGATTGCAAGAAACAGGGGCAACATGCCGCCGATAATTGCAAGGCTTGTCATCAATATCGGACGCAGACGCGTCATGCCTGCCTGCACCAGAGCCTCATGGCGCGGCAAATGGCGCTCCCGCATCAGTTGCAATGTGCGATCTACCAACAGGATGGCATTTTTGACAACCAGGCCCATCAGCATTATTAGGCCAATCTGGGACATCATGCTCATGGAATCGCCGGTCACTAATAGCATTATCACCATCCCCACCAGTGAAAGGGGCAACGATAGCATGATTGTAACTGGGAGTTTGAAGCTCTCAAATTGACTGGCCAACACAAAGTAAATAAAGAACAACGCAAGCAAAATAGCTGTGGCCATGTGTCCTGCGGTTTCTGCGGCGTAGCGCGCCATACCTTCAAAACCGACAGATACGCTCGGAGGCAACGATCCGTTGGCTTTAAGCTCGTCTACGCCTTTTGCAAGCTCGCCGGTAACTTCATTAAGGGTTTTTCCTTCTTTGTTTGCGCTCAGGGTTATCTGGGTCTGCATCCTGCGCCGCTGGAGCTTTGCCTGGACAATGCCCTCTTCGAAGGTGGCCACGTTGGATACTTTTACGTTTATTACATTCCCTGCCTGATCTTTTTTGCTTGATGCTACGGTGAGGGAACCGAGCTGTTCAGTGGTCGCACGGTTTTGATCAGAAAGGCGAAGCCTGACGTTGTACTGCTCGCCCGATATGTCCTCATATTTGGCAACATCAAGGCCATCAACCATTGGCCTCACTACGTTTGCTATTGCCATAGGAGAGACGCCGAGGTCTGATGCCCTCTTTCTGTCTATCACAAGCCTGATTTCAGGCTTGCCCTTATCGTTGCTACTGGTAATATCCACTGCGCCTGTGATTTTTTCAAAAACTCCCCGCACAAGCGGCTCAGCCCTTTCGGTCAGTTTCCTCTCTGGGCTAAGAATGGCAATGTTAAAGGGTCTACTGTCACCTGGCATGTCTGATACCACTCCAACGCCAATTTCTGCTCCAGGCACGTTACTTAGCCGATCGCGAAGTTCGCGCCTGATAGTCACATAGCTACGCCGCTTCCCTTCGGACAATTTTAAGTAAATGTAACCTTCGTTGAGGGTGCCCACCATTCCTGTCCCAATCGTGGTGTAAATAATGTTGATTTCAGGGTTTGGCGAGCCATCTAGTTTCGAGGCAATAATTTTTTCGAGCTCTTCGGCCTTGCGCATGGTGGCCTCCAGATTGGCCCCCGGCTCGGTTTTGAAACTGACCTGCAAATCGCCCCTGTCGTATTCAGGCTGAAACTCTCCTCCCAAAAAACCCATGAGAGACATGGCCAAGACAAAACTGCCCAGACCTATTGTCATAACTGTTTTGCGATGGCCGAGGGCCCATTCGATTGCTTTGCTGTAAAACCTTTCCAGCCTGTCTATGTAGACGTTGAACCATCGTACTGATTTCATTATAAAATTGCGCTTCCTGCGGATACTCCCATAGCCTGACCCATGCCCTCCAGATCCATGTTCTGGATCGGGCCAGACAGAACTGAGCATGGGGTCGAGGGTAAAGCTGACAAATAGAGAAATGGACACTGCAAAGGCAACGACCATCCCAAAGGAGAAGAAAACCCTCCCCACAATGCCACCCATAAATGCCACTGGCACAAAAACGGCCAAAATACACATGGTGGTAGCGACAACGGCAGGGCCGATTTCGGCAGTCCCTTCAATGGCAGCCTTAACGTGGTCTTTGCCCATTTCTGCATGGCGGGTGATATTTTCTCGCACGACGATTGCGTCATCTATCAAAATACCAACGGCCAGAGACACAGCCATCAATGTGACCGTATTTAGCGTAAAATCCAACACTTTCATTATGATAAATGCGCCGATGATTGAAACCGGCAATGTAAGGCTGGTGATGATGGTGCTACGCCAGGATTTAAGAAAATAGAACACAATCAAGATAGTGATGGCGGCACCGATAAGGATCGTAATGACAACGTCGTGGACGGCTTCGTTGATAAACTTAGACTGGTCTTTGGCCACGACGAACTCGATGCCCCTGTCGTGAAGTTCAGGCCTGATTTCTTCCAATACAGCCATGACAGATTTGACCATGGCCACCGTGTTTCCTCCAGACTGTCTCTGCAATTCAATCGCGACAGCGTTTTGGCCGTTGAATCTGGCTAGGGTGCGCCGCTCTTTTTCGCCGTCAATTACTGTGGCCACTTCCCTTAACTCTATGGGCCTGCCTTGCTGATTTCCCACTATCACATACTCAAAGTCCGCTACCTGTCTGGCCTTGGCATCAATTTTTACGGATATTTCACGGGTGTCTTTCAATAGATTGCCACTCGGGATAGCAATGGTATCGCTTCCCACCGCGCCAATTATCTGCGGAAGGGTTATGCCTAATGCCTCCATTTTGGATGGATCGATCTGTATCGCCACTTCCCGCTTAGCATCCCCAACAAGGTCTACCTTGCCCACCCCAGGCACGTTTTCCAACCTGCGTTTCAAAAATTCGTCCGCAATCCGGGTCAGCTCTTTATCAGTCATGGCGTGGGCAGAATTAAGGGGACGCAAGACCAAGCTCAAAACAGGGCTTTGGGATGGATCTATTTTGCGGATTACCGGTTCCTCAATGGTATCGGGCAAATCCCTTCTTATTTGGGCGACAACGGATCTAACATCCTCCATCGCTTTATCGACATCCCTCTCAAGCTCGAACTCGGCCACAATAAGGCCAACGGAATCCATGCTGGTCGAGCTTATTTCCCTGATTTTTTCGAGGGGATTGACTACTTCTTCGATTTTTTTTACAACATCCTGCTCAACAGCGTCAGGGCTTGCACCTGGATAAATAACACTGACAGTCACGACCGGAAAGTCGATTTTTGGAAAGTTGTCTAGTCCAAGGCCACGTAGACTGAACAGCCCCAGCACTATAAAGCCCATCATTATACACGTCGTTGTGACAGGTCGTTTGATTGAAACATTTGACAGCCACATACTAATTCACCTGTCCTTTGGTAATTTCTCCAGAGTCTACTACGCGCAATCTGGCCCCTTCTGCAACAAGTTCGCGCCCTTGCGCCACTATCATGGCTCCAGCGGAAACTCCGCTACTTTCGATTGGCCTCCAGCCATCCTGGTCATTGCCGATAGAAATCCTCATTTGGCGGGCGATGTTATCTTCTGCGACAAAAATATCAGCACTTTTGCCTGTGGCAGTAATGATACTTGACGGCAGGGCAGGTTTTTCCAGCGCCTGACCCGAAATGATTTCGCCCTCGGCAAACAATCCACTCTTTAGGAGTCCATCGCTATTCGGCACTTCAATCCTTACCCGCAAAGTCCGGCCATCCTGCCTGACGGCGGGGGCGACCTGGGCTACCTGGCCTTCGAATTGGCTGTCATATCCTGGAATAGTAAAGCGCACCCTAAGGCCTGGCTTGACAATGCTTATATTGTCTGCAGGCAGGTCGGCCTCTATTTCCATTTTTCTATTGTCAACAATGCTGAAAGCCGTTTGTCCAGGGTTCAAAATCTCGCCTGTCTTTACCAGGCTCTGGGCCACTTGGCCATCGAATGGGCTACGGATTTGAGCCTTGTGCAATCGACTCTTTGCAAGCCCTAGATTACTCTCTGCAGCAGTAACACCTGCCTGGGACGCAGTGTAATATGTCTCCGCTTGTTGTGCGGCCTGCTTGGTAATGCTACGCTTTTCAAGCAATTGGCTTGCCCTCTCGTAATCGTCGGTGGCCTGCCTGGCCTGAGCCTGGGCCTGTACAAGCTGGGCTTCTGCGGCGGCTACGCCAAGCTGAAGTTCTTCTTCGTCTTGAACGGCGAGAATTGATCCCCTGGAAACATAATCCCCTTCAAAAACCACTACCCTGGTCAACCGCCCGGAGACCTCGGCTTTCAATTCTGCCCTGTTTACCGCAAAAAGATTGCCAGTAAAGGGAATGACCGTACGAAAGGTTTTTAGCTCTACCCTGGCCAGCGTCACGGGGATTTCTGCCAGCTCCTTAATATGTTGTTGTTTGTTTAGCTCTTCATTGCGCTTGTACCTGTTGTGGGCAATAGAGCCAATAACCACAAGGGCTATCGCCGAACCGATAATGATTGCTTTGCTGTTCATGTTAATTCCTCGCTTGTAACAGAATCAATTGGGTAAAAGGGAATGGGAACGTTGGTAATCAAAAATTGCTGACCAGACTCCCAGCTCAGCTCTTCGTAGCTGGCTCTGAAGTTGATGCGCTGTCCTCTCTGCCTGGAGCAAATCCAAGCTGGTTATCAGACCCTGCTCAAAAGACTCCTTGCTGACTCGCAGGGCTTCCTGCCCAGTGTCAAATGCCTTTTTGGCGGCTTCTAAAAAGGCTCTCGCCTTTACAAGTTCTCGGTCTGCACTCTGCTGTTCAACGGCAAAATTGCGCTCTTGGTTTATCCGCACTTGGCGTGTCTGCTCGAGTTGGGCAAAGTTTTGGGCACGCTTGCCGCTCATGCGCATACCGTCAAATATGGGCCAACGCATTGAAATTGTAAAACGCCAGGGATCGTAAGGCTCTTTGAACAAGTTTTCTGTCTTGGCCGCCTGATAGCCGTACTGGGCGCTCAAATCCAGCTTTGGCAAGAGGTCGGACTTAATTATTTTGTCATTGGCCTTTAGGATATTCTCCTGAATTTTCAACTGAGTTATTTCACTCCTTTCTTCTTCGGCCAGCGATTCGCTGATTCCTGGGGGCAGTCCCATATCAGTGAGTTCGAGATTCGTTTTTGGGTCGAGCCCCAACATTCCGCACAGAACCTCCTTTGCCCTTTTTAGATTGGCATCCGCCTGAAGGGCATCTGGCATTACAGCATATAGTTCGCTTTCGGCCCTCAGGCGGTCAAGCTCAGTGGCACTTTGCACTTCTAGCTTGGCCGTCACATCGCTTAAAAATTGTTCGGCGGCCAGAATACGGGACTGGATCACTTCTGTCTCTGCCCTGGCAGACAAGACAGCCAAATATGCTTTAGCAACTCCGTGGAGAACATTGAGTTCAGATGTTTTATATGCCACTTCTGACTCGTTTGCACCCATTTTGGCTATGTTGATGGCAGTGCTGATTTTTCCAAAATAAAATAATGGTTGGTTGAGGCCCAAGTTGGTGGTGTAGAAGCTTCGCGGCGCAATCAATGCGTTTATGTCTATAGGAAGCATCGATGATTCCCCCGTGAGGCTCTCTCCAAAACTACTATTAAGCATCGATACGTCTTTAGTCCTGGTAAAGTCGCCATTGATGGTGAGCTGTGGAAATATATCGGCTTTTACTGTCCTTATCAGGCCCTTGCGCTCATCGACTACGGCTTTTGCAGCCTTCAGTTGCGGATTTTCCTGGCTTGCCCTACTCAGTGCCCCTGAAAAATCCAATTTTAATTGCTCACTACTGTTTATCTGTGCAATATCATTGATGGCATTGTGGCCCTCCTGACAATCAATGACAGCTGGTGGAAAAAAAATGAGCATGTTTAAGCTCCTTCTCAAGAAAAAACATCCGGGAGCCCTAGCCCCCTCATGCTGAAGTCAATAAAATGCTGAGATATTTTCTTTAAGTCATCCTCGGTGTACGGTGCGCAACGCACTGCCTGTGTGATGTCAAAGCTCCTGTAAAAAAACAATATGGGGCCCTGAATACATGCCACGGTAGCTTCTAGTTCGGATTTTGAAAGATCGGGCCTTAGTATGCTGGCACAAGCAATTATATGGTCTGCCGACTTGCGAACCTGACCCATAAAGAGATCGGCCAGCCCCGACCTGGGATCCACCATCTCCTGGCTCCAAAGCTTGTGTGCCGCTTTGCGCAACAACTCGCTCATTCGGTATTTATGATGGTTGCTGTCTACCAGGTTTTCAAACAGTTCCTTGATAAATGTCCTTAGCCCTGACGCGGCAACTTTTTGTGCATCAGGCGCAGAGGGATCTGGCGCTCGGGGAATATTTTGAAGCCAGTGGAAAAAATCTGCGGCAAACCATCGTAGAGAAGCTTCGTAAAGCCCCTCCTTGCTACCAAAGTGATAGGCTATCATGGCTGGATTTGCTTTTGCTTTTTGGGCAATTTCACGTACCCCGACTCCATCAAAGCCTTTTTCTGCAAAGGCCAACAAGGCCGTCTCCATCAAGCGCTGGCGCGTGTCGTGACTATGTTCCTGGGACTGGGATGTCATAAATAGTTACTTTTTTGCAAGAATTGATCAAACGATTGATCAGCACAATTTTCAATTTTAATCAATCGTTTGATTAAGTCAAGCTTTTTTTATTTCATCTAAACAGCCAGCTTACCTTCAACTGAACCACATCATCGCTCGGCAAGTGCTTTAAAATGGATAGGTCATTCCATGGACTCAATCCGGCATTGTTGCTGATCAGCTGGTCTGTGGATGCCCCGTGGGTGTAAACCAAATAAGCGGTAGAGCCTGGTCTGAATTCCCACCTGGTGATGAGGTTGACCGTCCAATTCCTGGAGCTGTCAGCCGTGTATGAAGGGCTAGCCCAATCGGCAAGAGTATCGTCGTCCACATACTGCTTGTAGTCTCGGTAATTCCAGTTGCCGGCCAACCATTGGCTGAAAAATTGCACTGTAAAATTTGGATCGAAGGCATAAGATATTCGCAGTGTTTGATTATATTGGTTCATCTTGCGAATACCCGTAATTGGGATGCCTTGAATGGTCTCCATCCATCGCCGACCTCCTCTGGATTTTGTATATCCAGAGCCTAGCTGTATCTCAAAAGCTGGGTGTGGCTTGATCGTTTGATTTAATCCTAGATCATCGCTGGGCCCGCCTTCATACTGGGCCCTAGCAAAGGAAATGCTTAGATAGTACGGTTTGTTAGCCGCCGTATCAGCATACAGAGTTATGTAAGGACTATCCTCTGTCTTTATGTATTTTTTCACTGGCTCCCTGAAAGTCCTGAGCTCACGGTCGTCATATGCCGAAAAATTTACTCCACATTCTGTTCTCAAAAACCAAAAATTTAAAAAGTTAGCCATTAAGCCACCCGAAATGGAACTTCCGGTGGTTTTGCCTGCTTGGTCTCTAGAAGCTGAGATACCAAGGCTTGGGGTATAGTTGCGTAAAACCCACCAGCGATGATCCTGATGTTTCGATACAGAGAGGGAGGCACGTTGCTCATCTGCTCGGCTCAAGTAACCTACATCGTTGGGGTCAAAAGTTTTGCCGGCATTTACTGCAGACAGGTCGATGGTCAAGCCACTGTTCCATCTCCGATTGGCCGATAAATACGCCCGCCACCCATCTTCGGAATCTCGGTTGCGGTAGCCTGCATCGGTTCTGGCCAGTGATGCCTGTATAGTTTTGCTTCGATCCTGGCTCTTGTAATTTCCATCCATGGCATATGTTTGGGCTTCCCGCCCTGTATCCCTCGCCTGGCGCATGTATGAGGCAAATCCTCCGATGTAGCTCCCTCGTTTATCCAAAAACTGTTGGAGGCGCAAAACACCGAAATTGGTCAGGGGATATATTTCTCTGACAAATTCATTGCCGTCTGAACCCAGCATGTCAGCCCTGGCAGGTTCAACGGTAGCGCCAAGAACACCAACATTTAGCCCTGCAGGAAGCTTGGCTGTATATTTAGCCGCAAGGCCGATATCAGTAGTGCGCGGGGCATCCAATAGTGCTTCTCCGACACCTGGCGATGGCAGGTAGATGCCTGTTCCAATGCGCCGACTGTAAAGCAAATCCTGGCCGATAACGCGAAAGATGTCCGTTCCTTCGAGGAAAAAAGGGCGCTTTTCGGCAAAAAAAGTTTCGGTTGTACCAAGGTTTATGACGGCCTGATCTACCTCAACTTGCCCAAAATCGGGCCACACTGTTAGGTCGAGCTGTGAATTAGTAGTAACACCAAGGTGTGCGTCCAATCCTAACCTATTAACCCACTTCCGGTCGTCAAAACGTTGCTCTGCGGTTTCAAATTTACGCTGGGTACTGAGATAAGGAATCCATTCGCGCCTAAGGTGCGGCTCTAGACCCTCAATGCCAACTAGCAATGGAAACCGGCTGACGTACGCCGACTGGCCTCGCGGCACCCATTCCCAACTGCTATATTCGCGAATCGCTCCCTGATCTTGGCGCAGGAAGTTTATGCCCCAGACTTGAGGCCTACCTCCAGGGCGTATTCTCAATAAGGTCATGGGTATTTTTAGCTCTGCCGTCCATCCGTCCTCATCAGTCAAAACAGCGCTTTCCCAGACGCCGTCCCAGCTGGAGTCAGTGGACGTGTCGTTATACTTTAGTTCATCCCGCTGGACTCCCCCTGCATTTACCAAAAAGCCAAAAGCAGTACTACGATCCAACAAACTATCGATATAAACGCCAAACCAATCGCTCGAGCTTTCCTGATCTCTCCTGTGGACGCGCTTCACAATACTGGCTTTGCCAGGCGGGTGGTGCATTCTGGCACCTACATATAAATAGTTATTGTCATAAAGGACTTTTACCTCTGTCCTAAGTGCCGCATGGTAGCCGAGCTCTGGCCAAGTTTGCACAAAACCTGTTGCTACAGGGAGGTCTTGCCAATCGGGATCATCCAGCCGCCCATCCACCCTAATAGTTCCGGTTGCCCGCCTTGTTTGTAGCGTCTTTTCAGAAATTTGGGCAAAAACATGCCCGCATAAAAATGTACATACTAAAGCTAATCGCCAGACAAACAACATTTCATCTCCACATATTCCATGCAACTAAAGTAACATAAAAGTATGCATTCCCCGGAGGGCGTATGGTGCGTTCAATTTGGCTCAGCCTGTTATTATCTTTTGCAACTGCTGGAGTCGCCATCGCAAACACGGACGTTGACGGCGGCTACGTGGTTGCAAAAGGTAAGCGATTTTTAGCCGAGGTGGCTCGCACCCCAAACGAAAAAGCGAGAGGCCTGATGTATAGGCAGTATTTACAATCAGACCGTTGCATGTTTTTTGTCTACGACCAAGACAGTTACCACGCGATCTGGATGAAAAACTGCTTAATATCCATTGACGTAGCTTGGATCAGCGCCGATGGCACCGTGGTTGAAGTTGTGGAAAACATCCCCCCATGCTCGCCTCTACAGGGGGACAACTGTCCCTCTTTTGGAGGGGCTGAGTTGAGCCGCCACTTCATTGAGTTTGCGGCAGGAACCTTCAAGCGTATCGGACTAAAAGTTGGCGATAAAGTTGGCTGGGATCTCAAATTTTCTGACGGGAGGTCTTCCAAGGGCGGGCTACCCGTCCAGGGCAAATAAATGTCAAGGCCCAGAACAAAACGAACGAAACCCATTCAGGACATTAAGCACTCGTATTCAAGTTTTGGCCCACTCCGCTTGCCTGTTCGACCAATTGAATCAACAGTTGTCCCTCCGTCTGGATTGTATCAATAGTCCGACGGGTGGCCAGTACTGAGAATTCGATCCCTGTTTGCGCCATTTTGGATGCCGCCACCGATTGCGGGGTGATGCTGGACATACCCATATAACCTCCACATTGACCTTATCGGCAAAATCAGAGATTTCTCGACCCCTAATACCAAGTTGCGTTCAAAATACTTTGACTGCGACTCGGTATGAGCATCAAAAATTCGATAACGCTTTTGTAGTCGATCAAAAAAAATCGGGCAATAACGAAACATTTTCATTATTTAATTTATAACTTGCGTTAAATCAAGGCTTTATATTTTCCTAGACTGTATGTGGGAAAAAGCGGTACGGTTTATAGCCGGAAAAGTATCAATCGTGTTAGAATTTGGACGTTTAGAAGCAAGCCCTCTAGACAATAAAAAAAACAAATTTTTCATCTTTGACCCCTCTTGGAGAGAAATCCATGAACTGGTTCTTGAACTTCAAAATGAAAACCAAACTAATGCTGGGCTTTGCTATTACTGCCCTTCTAACTGCTATTGTCTCTATTGTCGGGATCACTTCCATATCCAAAATGGGCAAAGCTGATGTCGTGCTGTACAATGACAGTGTGATTGCACTCGGCGACGCTGGAATAATGGGCGAAGCGTTTTCAACGGTACGCTCAGCGCTACGTGACATGATAATGGATACCGAGGCGGACAAGATCAGGGGGTTTCAAAAAACCTTCAATGATCAGCGAGATATTCTGCTAAAAAATGAAAAAATCTTGGAGGTTTTTTCTAAAGGGGATAAACAAAAAGAGGCAATTGTTTCAAGGGTATCTTCCGCCATGAAGAGTTACTTTGATAACGCTGATCCAGTCATGAGCCTTGCTGTGGCAAACAGAAATACAGAGGCCCTCCAGCAAATGAGGGGGGACATTCTCGGCAGAGCCAGGGATGATTTTGGCAAATCACTGGATGAGCTGAGGGACATAATGAAAGAAACTGCGGACGAACAGATGGCATTAAACAGATCTATTTCGCGCTCTGCCATCATTGCGATGATTTCAATTACGATAGCCGTCATCATTGTATCGGTTTTGCTGGGCACTGCTATATCGCGTCTGATTGTCAGTAAATTGAATGAATTGGTTACGGACATAGACAAGGTGGCAAATGGCGACCTCACGGTTCGCTCCAAGTCAGAGTATAAGGATGAGCTGGGCACTATTGCAAATTCTGTTGGATACATGGTTACGGGGCTCCAGCAACTGATTAGTGGTGTCAACCAGAGCGTTGATGGAGTTGCAAGCGGTTCTACGCAACTTTCTGCATCGGCGGAAGAGATGTCCTCAACAACTGAAGAAATCGCCCGAAGCGCAGACATCCAGAGAAGTGGGGCGGAGAGGATGGCCGCCGCCATGGCTGAGTTGTCGGCCTCGATAGATGAAGTGAGCCGCGGCGCCCAGAGTTCCCTCTCTCAGCTTGAGACTGCTCTCGACGCAACCCATCAGGGCAACACTGCGGGCGAGGCCACCAGGGGCGCGATGGACGACATTACCCAGACCACTGGCAGAATCGCCCAGGCGATAGGCGTGATACAGGAGATAGCCAACCAGACTAACCTCCTCTCCCTCAACGCCGCCATAGAAGCGGCTAAGGCAGGGGAGCAGGGCAAGGGCTTTGCCGTCGTGGCCGAAGAGGTGCGGAAGCTGGCGGAGCGAAGCGGCTCCTCGGCCAAAGAAATTGCTCAGCACAATATAGAGGCCCGCAACTCTGTCCAGAGGGGTGGTGAGATGGTCGCGACCACGGTCGAGTTGCTGACAAAGATCAGGGTTAGCCTAGACCAATTCGCAATCCAAACTCGGGAGTCGGTGGCCTCAGCCGAAGAGCAGTCAAAGGCAGGGGGCGAAGTAGCCAAACAGGTCGAGAACAGCGTCAGCGAATCGGCGACCGTTGCGTCTGCAACGTCCCAGATGTCGGCAACTACCAGCGAAATTGCGCGCACTGCAACAGAACTCGCCAGCCTTGCGGCTAGCCTGCAAATGCAGATACGCAAATTTAAGCTTGCATAATCTGCAATTTTTGAATTCCAGGTGGAATCTGGGTCTTACCCGGGTTGGTTAAGGGTCAACTTCAGCGACAACTTCGATTTCTATCAGCGCACCCTTTGGCAATGCGGCCACTTGGACTGTACTGCGAGCAGGCTTGGCATCTAATAGATGTTGCTCATATACAGAATTAAATATACCAAAATCACTCAAATCGACCATAAAAACGGTTGCTTTCACAACCTTGCCCCAAGAAGAGCCAGCCTCAAGCAAGATGGCGTCCAGGTTTTTCAACACTTGTTTTGCTTGTTCTTCAACTCCCCCTTTTACAATTTCCATTGTTTTGGGATCAAGCGGAATTTGCCCGGCCGAAAAAAGCATGTTCCCGACAATTGTGCCTTGGCTGTAGGGGCCTATCGCCGCTGGAGCGAAGGATGTTTTGACTGTCTGCATGTAACCTCCTGTAGTGCATTGCCCTTATTGGGATACATTAAGTTGCTGACCACCGCCTTCGCTTGTGCCGCCAATGTCGATGCGGACGAGAACTGATCCTGGGCGGAAGGGGTGTTTCAAAGGGGCTTGCTATCTCATCTTCAGGAATGTCATCATCCATTTCTATCGCCCCAACACCTTCTTCAATCTGCCTTTGGACAACTTGGGCCGTCCGGTGCATCAATGCAGCAAGGCAGAGGCTCGCTTCAATTCTGGCGTGGGGAAGCGGCCCCAGTTGGACAAAGACAGACGGATCCGGAGAAATTGATCGTGGAATCACCACCGCAGGCAATGGAAAATGCGACGAATCATACTGCTCCGCCGGTATCCGCTTCCAAAGGGCTGGAATATCATTTTTTTTTGCTACGATATCCTGCAATGTCCCAATTTTCTTTGGGCGCCCTCGTTTTTTTGGGGTAGCATTAGGCTCCGTAGCTGAAAGTGAATGCAGGGAGGCTAGGATTTCCTCCTGAGTCCTCCCCCGCAAATCAAACAATATCCATGGATCGCGATCCAGTATTTCTGCCATCACATAACATACCGCTGCCACATGTTTACATGGATTCACAGAATCAGGGCAAGTGCAGTGGGATTGCAATTCTTTTGGCACTCTTGGGTAAAGGCTGGCTCCTGCTTCTCTAAAAATCTCATCCAACCCTTTTGGCATTTCCCCCGCCAGCAAACTTGCTACAAACCGACTTTCGAGAGCAATTCGCTCTAAAGCCTTTTCCCACTGGGCTTGCGTGAGGGCAGGCAGGGCCAAGGTCACTTCATAGGTTTTTTTGCCGTGAACTTTTGCCTGGATAAGCCCGGGCTGTACATTGAAATGGCTTACAACGCCGTCCTGGGCGTATTTTTTTCCGCGCTGCAATCTAAACTCGTATCCGTCCCCAAGGTGTTCAAGGGCACTAATCCACAGCCGGCCCCACCACGTCGTCCCGAACCTGTCCCCTGGGCTCATCATGAAACCACCTCTTCAAGGGGCGAGTCATCTTCATTCATAAGATCCATCTCAGCATCGAGCGCAACCAATCGGCGAAGCGCTTCATCATCCAGCTCGGTCAGCCATCCTTCGCCTGTCCCAACAACTCTGTCTGCCAGATCGCGTTTTGATTCTAGGATGGCATCGATTTTTTCTTCAAGTGTGCCCATGGCAATCAATTTGTGCACTTGAACATTGCGCGACTGTCCTATCCTGTATGTCCTGTCAGTGGCTTGGTCTTCCACTGCGGGATTCCACCACCTGTCAAAGTGGAATACATGTGTCGCGGCGGTCAGGTTTAATCCAACGCCCCCAGCTTTAAGGCTCAACAGCATGATAGGAGGAGCCAGCGCTTCTTCCTGAAAGGCGCGTACCATTTCATCTCGTTGTTCTCTCGTGGTGCCGCCATGGAGGAATGGCGGTACAAATCCGAGAATATCTGTCAAATGGACTTGAAGCCGGTCGCCCATCTCTTTAAATTGGGTAAAAATCAGGGCCCTGTCTTTAGTAGCTACAACCTCTTCAATCATGTCGGTAAGACGCTCCATTTTGCCCGACCTGCCCTTGTATGGCCCTGCCTGCTTCAAAAATTGGCTGGGATGGTTGCAGATTTGCTTTAAGTGTGTCAGAAGCGCCAGTATTCTTCCCCGCCTTTCAATGCCTGTTTGTGCAGCAACGAGGTCTTTTTCCATCTGATCCACGCGAGCCTGATAAAGCATGGCTTGCTCTCTTGTCAGCTGTGTATATACCTTCATTTCATGCTTTTCTGGCAGATCTTGGATAATTGATTTGTCTGTTTTAAGACGTCGCAAGATGAATGGACTAACCCTCGCTCTGAGCTCTGCGGCAGAATCAGCGTCTCTATATTTTTCAATCGGCGAGGAAAAATATTCTTTAAAGCTAGATTCTGAGCCAAGATAGCCTGGAAGGACAAATGACATGATTGACCATAGCTCTGTAAGCCGATTTTCGATTGGCGTGCCAGTCAATGCGAGTTTGAACGGGGCACGAATCCTTCTGATGGATTTAGATTGCGCAGAGCCGCTGTTCTTGATTGCCTGGGCTTCGTCTACAACGACCATGCCCCAATTCCTCGCTGCGAAAGTATCTTCTTCGCGCCTGGCAACTCCGTAGGTGGTCAGAACAATTGTGTGGTGGTCGAAATGGTAGGGGAGGTCTTGCCTATTGTTTCCATGGTGGACAAATACTGGCAGGTCGGGGGCAAATCGCATTATTTCCCTTTCCCAGTTGCCCAAGAGAGACGTTGGACAAATCAGTAGCGCAGGCGGACCGAAAGTTGGACTCTCTTGTTGCCTGTACAACAAGAGCGATAATACCTCGATAGTTTTGCCAAGCCCCATGTCGTCTGCGAGAATGCCGCCGAGGCCAAGTCGAGAAAGACCTTCAAGCCAAGCAAGCCCCCGCAATTGGTATCCACGAATCTTGCCTCTGAACTCACGCGGCTGAGCGAATGGCTTGTCAGGTAAAATCTTAAGTTCAGACAGAGCGGCTCCAAAATCGCCAGCAACTTCAACTTCAATTGCTTCACAAACACCAGGAATTCTTGCAGTGCCGGTCAGCGCTGCCGCCAGAGCCTCTCCCTTAGTCATGCTTTCAAAACCAGCTCCCCGGCTGGCATTTATGACTTGGGTAATTTGTTCCAGAGTTGCCGGGTCTAATGCTATCCACTTACCCTTCCATGCCACTAAAGGGTGTTTGAGACTGGCCATTTTAGCAAAGTCTTCGATTTCAAGCTTGTCATCTCCGAGCATCAGAGACCAATCAGCTGAAACGGATCCTTCCAAACCTGATTGGCCGCCCTCGCCGGATTGCTCTCTGGCTAGCCTTCTGGCCCCCAACTTTACCTTCGCTCGCAACCTTCTGGCTCCGCCAAATTCTGCCATCCCTTCAGGCAAATGCACTAAAAAGCCAGCCTCTTTTAGCTGTGAAGCGCCTTTGGTCAAAAAAGCCCAGGCCTCTATTGGGAGAAGCGTTAAGTCGCGTGGGTTCTGTTCAGCAAGCGCCCCCTGAAGTGGAGGAAAAAATGGGACGGCACGCGCAAGTCCGCGCAGCAATACCTTTCGGGCTTCGATAACTTCTGGTTCTGGTGATGCAGATTCAAATAGCCTGGCGGCTGAAATGTTTTCGCCATCTAGATTTTCCAAACCAACACTGAGTGTCCAACCCTCCTCGGAGTGTTTGTCTGCATCCTGAATCGCCCTTTCGCCTGGGGGAACCGGCGGTGCGTCAAGGCGCAGACTCGGCCTGATCCATTGGGTTCTGGCTCCTTCTGACCACTGATCCATCTGTTCGCCTAAAGTTCTTTCCATCACTCCAATATTGGGGAACTCGCTCATAGGATGAGAAAGTGCAACCATCAACCGGTTATCCCATGGCAATCGGTCACGTTTGTGGCTACGCAGGCGATGTATTAACGCTAAGCGAGCATCTTCTCCAGGCTTAATGGCCCCTGCGACAAAACGCACTAAAAAATCTGCTCCGTCCTCCAAAAAGGCCCTGACCAAGTCGCCTGGCTTCATCGGCCTGGACGTGGCATCCTCAATTTCCTCGATGCCAAGCGACCCCAGGGGACACCCCTTAGTAAAAACCCAATTATCATCTTCGGGGAATGCAATAGCTGAGGGCGGAATCGCAGACTGGATGATCTCTAACAGATTGCGGTCTGACTGACTCGTAAAACTGACTCCCCAATGGGCTCTCCAGGGGCTCACATTGGTATTCAACTGAGGCAATAATGCCCCCCTTATAACCATTGACTGCAACAACCGCAAAGCAGTAGCCCAAAATCTCAGGCTACCCCCAACATAGCCCAGATCGCCATGCAGTACTTGATTGTTGCCGTTTTTTGCATCTGATCTTACTCCATTGCCGTTTACAACTGTTGGCAAACTGGCCAACCATGGTAAGGCCCTCTGCCATCTTAACGGCACAGAATGTGTTTCAACCAAGCGCCCATCCGGCAAAAACAAGCGAGCTTTGGCAGGAGTGAGCCTATCCCGCCCATAAAGATTTCCTGGAAGGCCTCTAAGCGCACGAGACCAAATCGCTACATCCGCAGGTTCGGCGATGCAAAGTAAAAAACCGCGGTCAAGTGGACGATATTGAAGAACAGGATGACAGGTCATTCCGCTACTCTGTACTGAGGAGATTTTTTATGCGAATCGGATTTGCAAGCGATCATGCTGGTTTCAACTTGAAAGAACACCTCAAGGACTGGGCAAAAAAACATGGCTATGACGTATTAGATTTTGGAACTGAAGGCACCAGTCCCGTGGATTACCCCGACTTTGCACATCAAGCCGCAACCAGCAAAGACTCTTGGGATCGCTTGGTACTGGTTTGCGGTTCAGGCATCGGCATCAGCATCGCAGCTAACCGTCATGCTTGCATCCGATGTGCGCTGGTAACATGTGTCGAACAAGCGCACCTAGCCAGACAGCATAATAACGCAAATGCTATCGCAATGGGACAAAGAATAACAGATTTTCTTCAGGCAGAAATTTTTCTAAAAATTTTTCTTGAAACAGAATTTGAGGGAGGAAGGCACCAGGAGAGAGTAGAAAAAATTGACAAATGGTAGCCAATTTTTTATAACAGCCATAATTTATAGCAAATTAGCTGATGCAGTTCAACCTCGCAAAATGGTATGCAGGGATTTGCTGGTCGTCAGCGGACAATGCAAACGGGAATAGCAATATTTATGTAACATTGGTTACTGCCTATTTGGCACATACCTCGATGACAGCCATTTTTGTGGATCTTCAGGCGCACTTCGGTTTCTGATTTCAAATCCCAATCTCGGCCCGTCAGGGGTATCGCCCACATAACCGATGATTTCCCCGCTTTTGACGATTTGGCCTTCCTTTACCAACAATGCCCTTAGATGCGTGTACAGACTGTGGTATGCGTTTCCGTGGAAAATTATTACCATCAAACCGTAGCTTTGGTAGTGTTCGGCCTTGACTACCTGACCATCTGCAACAGCCCGAACAGCGGAACCGCCCTTCGCGGCTATCAGTAGCCCTGAATTCCGCGTCTTTGTACCAAAACGGGGATGAGTCTGCACTCCAAACCCTTCTGCAAGAGTTCCTTCAACCGGAATAGGCAAGCTTCCGAGCAAGTTGTGAAAAGGAGTAGATGCACGAAAAGTGCTATCGCTCCTATTCACCGTAAGAACTGATGCCAACATTCTTTCTAACAGAATGGCCTCTTCATTCAGTTCTGCCTGAATTTCTCTTTTCTGAAGCTCATCTCTTTGAATCCCACTCAAATAGGCCTGCAATTGCTTTTCGTTTGCCGACAGCTCCTCCTGAAGAGTGGCCATTTCAATGCTAACCTCAGATAGCCTAGCTTCAGCATCTGCCGCCATCTTTTCTTGTTCAACAAGCTCAGCATGTAAGCTCAATGCTTTTTGTAGCTTTCGACTTTCATTTTTCCTCCACCATTCCAAATAGCGACTTCTGACTAAATAATTCTCAATGTCTGAGTGGCTGGGAAAAAAACTCAAAGTGCCGAGCGGGCCCAAGGCGTGAAGCCACTTGACTTGGCGCCTAAGACTTTCTTTTAACCTGTTTAATTCCGCATGAGTTTTAGTTCTTTTCTCAATAAGCAACAACAGATTGGCTTGAAATTCGTCTCTTCTCAACTTGGCCGCCTCCGCCTGAGTGCGGGCCTTTGACGCCCTCAGTGCGATGCTCTGTAGCTCAACCAATACGCTACCCCTGCGTTTGCCAAGCTGGCTTAACTGATCATTAACATGACCAATTTGCAGTTGCAATTCTTGGAGCCTCTGCCTTGTATTGCCCAAATCCTGGTCAGATTGTCCCTGAACCTCGATTTGCTGGCCTAACATAGCAAGAGCAGACGCCACGCCAAGCAACTGCTTGACAAATAGTCCAGCTCTTTTGTTAGGAACCATGGCCAAATCTTGTCGCTCAATAGTTTTGCATTTTTATTGCATTGCTACTTTTTTCTTTCTGCCCATCGGCATCAGCACCATCAGGGCCGCTAAGCCTATTGCTCCGCCGATGCCAACAAACACCGTGCTTGCGGATATAGCGGCTTCTGAAACGTGTTGGGAGGGCAAAAAGTGAAATAAAAATTCCACAATCCTTAACTGGCCGGCACTCATGCCGAACACTTCGCCAAAATCCATTAGGTAATTTAGCTTAGTCCCTATAGCACTCAGCCCCAAGGCCAACACCATGGAAATGCCACGATTTGAGCGTATCAGACGATTAAAAATAATGCTCCAAATCAATAATTGCACGCCCAGGATTAGAGCGTGCAGGTCTGCCAATGCCAGAGAAATTGGAACGATTGAGCCCATTAGTTTTGCACAAATAGCCCAAAGCGGCAAAATCAGAAGTTGGCTATAAAAGAACCCATTTGCTGCACCCAAAAAGTTACCGAATAGAAAGCCTTTTAATTTGTCTGATTCAATCGCTTCCACCAAGGGGAAATATGCTGTAGCCAAAAAAGTAAAGGGCACAGTCCATACAATAAACGCCCTGCAAAGGCTTCGCAGGAGCTGAATCGGATCCGCCACAAACTCATTCATGCTTGCCAATAAACTCTGGGGTATAGTCACCCCAAAGGCACGAATGGAAAACCCATCAGGGCCATCAGACGTGCTGAAGCCGATGAGAAAAAGCACAAACAAAAAAACTGAAATGGATGCCCAAACGATACGCAATTTGGGACTACCAAAACGATTCATAGATACTCCAAAATAGATTGAATTATTGGCATGTCAGACCTTGAATGCCTACATAATAAGTGTAGTAAAGCTATGACATCATTTCTAGCCCGCCAATTGCCAGATTACTGAATTGGCCTACCATTGCCTGATGCGGCGCTCGGTATAATTGATCTCCAAATCGCCAAGCATACGCAGGCTAATAAAAGCATTGCGGTGCCAGCCAAACTGGCTTCCAGGCCAAACTCGCCGCCTGTTAGCCAATCAGGTTTATTACTAAAGATGGGCGCCCAAAAGCCCTGTTCCAGGTGGCCGCTCACGCCAAAGCCCAACAGACACCCCTGAGTCCAATTCCAACCCAAATGAATCCCTATGGGCAAGGCCAAGCTACCTGTCTTGATAAATGCCAAGCCAAGCAAAACGGACGCCAGACCAATGTTCAGGCTGGCCCATAGCTTAGTGCTCCCCATCATGCCTGGATTAGCCCAGTGGGCGAGCACAAAAAACAGAGCAAAAATCAGCAATGCGACTGTTTTGCCAAGTCCACGAATAGTTCGCTGGAAAATGTATCCACGGAAAAACAATTCTTCAACCAAACTGACCTGCAAAAAAAAGATCAATCCATAAAAAAGATTGCCTATGCCTACCTGGGAATTACGAATGAAAAAAAAACCACCAAAAATGTTTATTGTCAGTGCCAAAATGGCGATCAATAACACTCCGATAAGCATCCCCATCAATAATTGAATAAAAAACCTGGTATTCAATGCTATCCCAATAGAAGCAAAGGTTTCATTTTCGAAGTGAAGGCAAACCCATGAAACCGCTAAAACAATCCCTACGGAAATCCAGGATTTTATTTGGTGTGAAAATGGAAAAAATGCGGCTATTGCAAGCATAGTACCTAGCAACACCATAAAACCTAATATTTTGGCGCCATTCCGGACTTGGCCCTTCTTATCTATAGCTATCATAGGGGGATATTGCCGTGTTTTTTTGTGGGCACGGGGTCGCGTTTGGTTTCCAACAGGCCAAGGGCACGAACTAGTTTTTTACGAGTTTCCCGTGGCATTATGACTTCATCCACATATCCGAGGCCTGCCGCCACATAAGGGTTTGCCAGTTTTTCATTGTAATCAGCGATAATTTGTTCTCGTTTTTCCGCTGGATCTTCCGCTTTTGAAATTTCCTTGGCATAAAGTATGTTGGCCGCCCCCTCAGCTCCCATCACCGCTATTTCTGCTGTGGGATAAGCAAAGTTGAAGTCCGCACGAATGTGCTTGCTCGCCATCACAATGTAAGCTCCACCGTACGCTTTGCGGGTAATCACGGTCACCTTTGGAACCGTTGCTTCGCAGAATGCGTAAAGCAGTTTAGCTCCATTTTTTATCAGCCCATTGTATTCCTGGTTAGTGCCTGGCAAAAACCCCGGCACATCTTCGAAGACAATAAGCGGAATGTTAAAAGCGTCGCAGAAGCGCACGAATCGCGCAGCCTTTTCGGAAGCGCTAATATCAAGGACGCCCGCCAATACAGCAGGCTGATTTGCCACTATGCCAACTGACCTGCCATCAATTCGTGCAAAACCGATAACAACGTTTTGGGCATAGGCCTCCATGACTTCAAAAAAATGTGCATCGTCCACTATGCCCTTAACAAGAATCCTCATATCATAAGGCTTTGTCGGATCCTCAGGAACAATTCCATCAAGCCCTGCGTTTTCCAGAGACATGTCATTCAACGGAGCCCTTCGAGGCGCCTCGCCCATATTGTTTGAAGGTAGAAAACTCAGGAGTTCCCTTGTGTGAGCGATTGCGGCCAAATCTGAGGGTACCATAAAGTGACAAACGCCGGACTTGTATCCATGCGTGGAAGCTCCCCCCAACTCCTCCTTAGTGACGTCCTCGTGGGTCACAGCCTTTATCACTTCTGGCCCAGTAACAAACATGTAGCTGGTATTACGCACCATTGTAATGAAATCGGTTATGGCCGGGCTATAGACTGCACCGCCTGCGCAAGGGCCCATTATCAAACTAATCTGTGGGATAACGCCGGAAGCCATTGTGTTGCGCAAAAAAATTTCTCCATATCCAGCAAGGGAATTTACACCCTCCTGGATGCGGGCCCCTCCGCTGTCGTTCATGCCAATCACAGGGCAACCGACTTTTAGGGCCATATCCATAATTTTGCACACCTTCTTGGCCACAGTCAGCGAAAGCGAACCACCTTGAACAGTAAAGTCCTGAGCAAAAATTGCTACTGGACGGCCGCTTACCCGACCAAAGCCCGCCACGACACCATCACCGGGAATTTGCTCTCCAGGACTTGGATTCATAGCCAAAGCATCGACTTCCTCAAAGCTACCTTCATCTAAGAATGCGTCGATGCGTTCCCGAGCAGTCAGCTTTCCTTGTTGGTGCTGTTTGTCAATGCGCGCCTGCCCTCCCCCGATTCTGGCAGTTTCATATTTGTTTCTAAGTGCGTCCACCTTTTGTTGAAGGGACATAGTCAATAACTCCTCGAAACAACCCCACACCCACATAGCATTGTGGATGCCGACCCAGGGTTGAAGTAAATTTATCGCCCGCTCTTTTTCCAATCAGCCAGAAAGGAATCAATGCCTCTGTCAGTAAGCGGATGCTTGATCAAATTTTCAAAAATCTTTGTTGGAATGGTTGCCACATGGGCCCCTGCAAGCGCCGCTTCGGTAACGTGGCGGGGCTGGCGAATTGAGGCGGCAAGAACTTTTGTGTCAAATCCGTAGTTTTCGTAGATAACAACTATCTCCCGTATCAACTCGATGCCATCAAGATTGATGTCATCAAGGCGACCCACAAAGGGGCTAACAAACGTGGCCCCTGCTTTTGCGGCCAAAAGCGCTTGATTGGCTGAAAAGCAAAGAGTTACGTTTGTTTTGATCCCCTGCGAACTAAAATGCTTGCACGCTTTAATGCCCTCGGTCGTCAACGGGAGCTTAATCGTGACGTTTTTGTGCAACTTGGCCAGTTCAGTCCCTTCGGCAATCATCCCCTGGGCATCCATGCTTATTACCTCAGCACTGATAGGCCCATCCACGATTTCACAAATTTCTTTTATGATAGCCTCGAATGGTTTGCCACTTTCCTTGGCGATCAAACTGGGATTAGTCGTGACCCCATCCAGCACACCCCAGGAATTGATTTGCCTAATTTCATCAAGGTTAGCAGTATCAAGGAAAAGCAACATTGAAACCTCCGCAAATTCAAAATTTCCATAGACGATTGTCTCACATATCAAGCCAAAACACCAAGGCGCACTTTGTGCGGGTGTTATACCAGTTTCGAGTTACAAGTTACGAGTTGCGAGACCAAAGCCAATGTACCATGCGGATCTGCGTATAGTATCTATTGCATTAGAAACTGGAAGTGGCGTTAGCAAGACTATTGAAGCTACATTCCTTAGGAGTACCCAAACAATTGGCGTGGGTCAAATTTGCATCATCAAGTTGGCCTGAATCCTGCTAGTTTCAGTCTGGAGCGTTGTGCCCAGAGGGAGTTGCCAATGATAGATGCCAAGCTGTTACAGTCTTTTATGTTAGACATTGAGATGTTGCGTGCGTTATCAAGTTCGTCTGCCAAGGACTCGGCCCCTTCGTTGATGGCAGACTCCGACCTGTACAACCCCTTTTCAGAAATACTGGCTAGAACCTTGGCTCTGATTGAGGCGGAACATTCCGACGAAACTTTACCCTTGCCAAATCTGTTTGATACTTGGTTCAACCAGGGGAACAGTGGGAGCCGCGCTGTAACTACGGCAGACATTGACAAGCTATTTCCCGAGTTGGCGAATCTAAACGCCCTGCTTGGCTCCAAGTAAAATAAGCTCACCTTTACGTAAACCTTCCTGTTCCGTGGCGGATCAAACTCACGGAAACATGCGCCTTGCCACGCTCCGAGAACAGATTTGCATCCGTCTACAAGTGTGTCAGCGTTTGTGCCCTGCGCAACGAGGGCATGCTGGTGTTAAAGTATCATAAGTCATGGCATCCTTGTAGCATTTGATTTATTAGGTTACGCAAACTTATAAATTATACGAGTCTAAATCACCGTTTGGACTTACCACTAGTATTTTCGTAAAACCCATGCCCCGCAAGTTGCTCCTTAGCTGTGAGTTCCCCCGGATGGCAAGTGCAGCTTCTCCAGATCTAGTGCCATGGATTTGCAGGGTAGTATCATTTCCTTGACTCACAGACAGGCGTGCGTCTATCCCGTCTCTGCTGTTAGCTGAATTAGCATCGTCCACGAATTGCCTGCGTCTGCTGGCAGAAGAGCTACTAGAAGATGTGGTTGAAGATGTGCTAGTAGATGCAGAAGATCTGCCCGATGACGTGTCATCTACGACAAGGCTAATGATACCGCCAAGTGCTGCTAGGGATAGCAAAACTATGAGAATAGTTTTTCCTATAGACGAGCCTCCATCTGGTTTTTCTCTTGCCTTTTGCACCCCTCGATAAATTAGGTAGGCTATGCCAGCAGGATAAAAAAGAATCAGGAGAATAATCGCCCAGGTCGCCAGCGGCTTTCTTAGGCCCCTAGAGTGAAATTCTGTAAAGATTGCCGTATATTCATCCTTGGTAAACCTGCGTGGGTTTTTAAAGGCATCCATTAATGTTTCGTCTGCTACCTGCTTCCACTTGTCCGTGGTAGCTTGTTGCGGAGGTACCGTTAGCACCGGTATTGGTGGCACAGTATTAGAATTAGTACTTTGACCACAAAGGGGACAAAACCTGGCTCCAGCAGAAAGTTGCGAGCCGCATTGCGGACAAAAGTTTGTAGCACTCATGGTCGTTCTCCTTGTTCAAGTGTGTTTACTTGGCATGTGTCGGTCATACATGGCATTTTTCACAGCAACCATCAGATACGCATAAGAAAAGAAATCGCGACCCATGGTTTGCTGCCGTCGTCGAATGTAGTGGAACTGATTTCTACACCGCAATGCTTTGTAAAGTAGCCCCCCGCGCCCAGTCTGTGGAAAGTGCCGGAGGAAATATCGTAGTAGCGTAGCGTTTCTCCCCAGAGATTATCTGCTACTGATTTGTCGTGGTAACCAATGCCTCCAAATATGTATATGAACTTTCGCCTGAAGAGGCAGATTTGCAGATCAGTCGATAAACTGAAATGAGTCCCATTGTAGGTTTTTGATAAAAGGGAATAATCGACTGTCTTGCCCCCCCAACGGCCATATTCAAATGCAAAGCGGCTTGCCAGAAACTGGCTATACTCTTTTTCACAAAACAAGCCAAAGACAAACCCCGTTTTCGAGCTAATATCGGAAGCATTAAAGTGTGAGCCAAGGTAGGTATCGATATCCACATCAGGCATCGATGGGGAAGGCACCAGCGAAATAGAAACACCCACGTGCCACGACGGCAACGCCTCCTGAGACGGCTTTTCCTGTTTTTCTGCGGGCCTTTGCCTTGGTGGGGGAGGAACCCTTTCCCTTTCCCCAGTCGGTCTTTCCGCAGGCCTCGCCTGGGCAGGCGGAGGGATTCTTTCCCTTATTTCTCTTGTTGGCCTCGCCCGGGCCTGGGGCGCGGGCGGCCTGGAAACCTCAAGGCCAAGTGCGCGTGAAACCAAGGTTTCGATGCTTTGATTAATGGCAACGGGGTTGTCCCGAGGCACGGGGCGGCCTATTTGTTTTGTCGTCAGGCCCGACTCTATGTCTATGAGTGAGATAACTATTGTGACAAAGCCCCTCTGGTCCATCTGGAGTTCCGGGACACATACGAGATGGGCACCCAACATCGCCCCTATCTGCTTCGCCCTGCCAATATCCAACGTCCTACCGCTCTGATAGCCAATCTCTGATACGGCATCATCAGTGCTTATTCTGTCAACAAGTCTGTATGCCATGTTATTTGAAACAGCCCCTTCCAGAATGTCCCGAACAGTGCTTTTGTATTGATTTGGCACGCTTTGGTCTGCCACTGATCCCAGCACGGCAATCAGCTGCTGTCCCACAGGTTGGGACAGGAGCGGACTGCAAATGGTACAGGTCAAAAGTGTCAAGAGTATTATTGGTAGGACAAGTCGCATTTTTTCTCCTCAGATGAGGCTAGTCCTCTCTGTCGGCACTGCGTGTCTGCAGAGGGCAAAGATGGCGGGAACAAAATGTAGGCGGTAAGATTCAAATTCATAAAAACCGTTATCAAAGGTTACAAAGCAAAAATACCGCGCCATAACTATATCCAGCGTAGCTTTGAACGATTTAGCTATAACCGATTTGCCAATCCTCAGCCAAATCTGGTAAAGTAAATTGACTCTAAGAATTGATAATAAACAATTTAAATGAGTCATGTTTGGTAGCAAGCTGAAGCGATCTGTCACCAGACTTCGGGCAAACGGAGCCGAAACCTCGAACTGTAGCGGGACGCCAACGACACCCTCGATCAAGCTGTCTCCTGAGATGGCTTCTTGTTCCATACATTATTGTAGCAATAAATGTGGTATAACGCTTTTGCTACTACTTCAAACCCCAACATTTTCTTGTTTGGGTAAAACAATGAATAAGTGGCCCCAAAGAATGGTGTTTGTAGAAAGGGTAAAGGAATTTTGCCGAAAAAATGGGCTGTTGACAAAGCGTGGGGCTGTCCAGATGGATGTCCTGGCAGATATGTTCAATCTAAACGAGGACGTATTGAGACAGTGCCTCCAGGATTCTACGAGGTCGAGGCCACATATAAATACTTTGACGCATATCGCATCGGTGATTGGCTGTAGTGTTATGGACTTCCTTGATTCCATTCACGCTCCACCACCACCAATTTCGCATGAGCGGTGGCAAGGCCTGACTGAGAGAGAACGTGCCCTTGTGGTGTCGTTAATAACTGAGATTGCATCCGATGATCTATCCATTGCAGAGCGGGAAGAACTTTTCAAGGATTTCAAACACTTGAAAACCAGGATGCTTAAACTAAAGGAACTGTGGAAAGCGACAAGTTCTGGTAGCAGAAAATGACCTTGCCCGATTGCACTCTGATACCGGGGTGCATTCTTTTGATTGCAACTCGGTATGACATGAGCCGCGAAGTGCAAAAACTAATAATCATTGGCTACAACAACCCCTTGGGCTATGGGATTCCTCATATAGCCAAGACTTTACGATGCCCAGATTTATCCTGAAATGGTATCCTGAAGGTCTTTTGAGGTTATTGATGCTGGATGCCACATTGCTTCGCCACGATTTGGATACCGTGGTTACGAAATTAGCTACCAGGGGGTTCGACCTTGATGTTGAGGACTTTGTGCGACTCGACACAGAAAGGCGACGGGTCATATCTGAGGCGGAATCCCTCAAGGCGGAGCGCAACAGAATTTCTGAAGAAGTTGCGCATCTAAAGAGATCAAAAGAATCGGCAGACCATTTAATTAGGCAGCAACATGAAGTTGGTGGGCAACTCAAAGTGTTGGAATCCTCCGAAAAGCAAGCCGAAATGGCTTTCAGAGATTTTTTGAGCCGTATTCCAAACATCCCTCACGGCAGTACGCCCTTAGGTTCTGATGAATCTGGAAACATCGAAATTAAAAGCTGGGGAAATATCCCTAAAATTGACAAGCCAAGAGACCATGTCGAGCTCGGCACACAACTTGGAATCATGGACTTTGACCGGGCCGCTAAAATCAGTGGCGCCAGATTTACTGTGTTAAAAGGACTGGGCGCAAAGCTCGAGCGCGCTCTGATCAATTTTTTTTTGAGCCAAAACATCAATGCTGGCTGGCTGGAGTTGCTGGTTCCTTACCTCGTGTTGCAAGATGCGGTTTATGGCACGGCGCAACTCCCAAAATTCGAACACGATTTGTTTAAGACGTATAGAGGAGATGACCCTCTGTATTTGATTCCAACTGCAGAAGTGCCCGTGACAAATATTTACCGGGACGAAATCATTAAGGCAGACTCATTGCCTATCCGGCATTGCGCTTTTTCTCCTTGTTTCCGGAGTGAAGCTGGAAGTTATGGCAAGGACACAAAGGGCTATATCCGCCAACACCAATTTCATAAAGTTGAATTGGTAGCCTTTACTACGTCAGAAATGGGCGAAACAGAGCTGGAAAACTTGACCCTACAGGCAGAAACGTTATTGGAAGCGCTCGGGTTGCCATACCGGCGCGTGGCTTTGTGCACAGGCGATTTGGGTTTTGCCAGCCAGAAAACTTACGACTTGGAAGTTTGGCTACCAAGCCAAAATTGCTATCGAGAAATTAGCTCCTGTTCATGGTTTGGTGATTTTCAGGCCAGGCGCACAAATCTGAGGTGCAAGGCTAAAGATGCCAAGAAGCCAGAATTTATTCACACTCTTAATGGTTCAGGCTTGGCCGTCGGGAGGACAGTAGTTGCAATCCTCGAAAACTTCCAGCAGGAAGATGGCACTGTGTCAGTACCTAAAGCGCTACAGGATTTCATGGGTACAGATATACTTAGGTAGTCGATGAGGCCAATTCTGTGGCTCGTCTCACCTCAAGGAATTTTCTATATGTTCAACTCTCCAAAGGCAAGGCGAATAGCGATAGATGCTTTCCTTTGGGTTTTCGTCACCTTCTGCACCTGGCAGACGCTCACAAGGCATTTTGTGGCTTTTTGGGCAGTTTCGGGGCGTTGGCAAGTACCAAGTATTCGGCAGGTACATGTGGGCCATGTTCAAAAAATGCCTTATTCAGATGACCCTTCTTATGACCGTCTGATAACTGTCAATAAGGATGGAAGCCAAAAGGTCTATAGGCTGTTAAAAGAAGACCTCTATGGCGTTCGTGAGGGCGACAAAATTTGGCTCATTAACTCTCCCTATGTAGCACTGGGCGGCAGAGCTTCACCGCCAACATTTAGGTTTTCAATTTCAAAACTTTTTTTCGTATTTCCTGAAGTTTTTTTGCTTCTTGGTGGCGGGTGGCTTTTTATCAGGTTCCGTAGCCGACTGGGAAAGCCCTTTGATGCTTATGAAGGCCCAGCAAAAAATACTACTACATACGTGGTTCCACCCCCTGATTCATGGGGCCGTAGCAAGCTCTTTGTTGAAAAAAGTGATCATGGAAAGAACTCCTGATCCCATTTTTGCAACGACTTAGCTAATTTAACAATCTGGCCCGGTTCGGTAGTCATAAATCGACTCATTAGTTTCCAGCCCTGTTTCACCCTTTGGTAGCGGTGAAGCCAAAGAAATGGGCCTTGCCAGGGGCTATCCTCAGCGCGCATCCTGACCAAATAAGCCACAACTGTCCAAGGCCCCTCTGACAGGACAGAACGCCCTAGCTCCTCCACTTCCCATTCGCCACCGTCTTGTTCCAAGACCAAATCGTCTAAATCATGGATGATCATAAGGGATAGTTTAGCCTGGGAGCATTCATGCTAACAGCACTCGTAACTCGAAACTGGTATTATTCCCACCCGTCGGCAACAGTTTTGTTTGCTCTTGCATGGTTGAGGGCTTTCAGTCCAATATCGCGCCGTACCTGCATTCCTGGCCATACAACTTGTTTCTCTTCAATGTCAGAGCAAACCATATTTCTGGCCTCTTCCAGGTCTTTTGCTCGCGCGACGAGGTTAACTGCCCTACCGCCGCCAACAATCCACCCATTTGCATCCTTTTCCGTACCAGCGTGTATGATGTGACAAGATGGTGATTTGATATCAATAACTGAGCCCTTTAGGGGAGCCTCTGGATAGCCTTCGGCGGCTAGGACAGCACAAATAGCCGTATCGCGCAAGATATTCACTCTATTCTGCCCAAGGCTATGGGTAGCCACAGAATGTAGCAAGACAGGCAAGTCTTCGTCCAATAGCTGCATCAGCACCTGCGTTTCTGGGTCGCCAAAGCGAACATTGTATTCCAGAATCTTTGGCCCATCAGCAGTCCACATTGCTCCGAAAAATAGCACGCCACGCCCTTCCAGCCCATCTTTTTTCATGCCGGCTATTGTCGGCTCGACCAGTTCTGTTCTTATACGGCCAATATCCTCGTCCCGCAGGAAAGGTATGGGTGCAAAGGCACCCATGCCGCCAGTATTGGGGCCCATGTCACCTTCAAAAAGACGCTTATGGTCTTGACAGGCCGGAAGCATGCAATAGACTACGCGTTCAGCGTTTACGTCAACTAATACATGGAGGCTCAACTCCATTCCAAACAGCGGTTCTTCGATAACGACAGTGCAGGATGCTTCCCCATATCGGCCATTTAAAAATGATTTCAATGTTGCTAATGCCTCAGATTCAGTCTGAGCAAGTACCACCCCCTTGCCCGCCGCCAATCCGTCCGCTTTTAGAACTATTGGGTAATCGAATCGCCAATCTTTGATGATGGCCCCGCCAGTAGGAAAATCTCTTACTGTTTCAGAGAACGCGCATGGGATGCCGTGTCGAAACATAAAATTTTTTGCAAAGGTTTTTGATCCTTCTAATCTGGATGTGGCTGAGGGGTGCCCAAAAACAGGAATCCCCAAATTGGACAATTCATCAGCAACACCATTTACCAGCGGGGCTTCTGGCCCTATCACGACCAGATCAGGACAATGATTTGATGCCCAATCGATAATATCTTTCGACTCTGTGCCGAAAGGCAGACAAGTCGCGCACAAGGAGATTGCATCTGACCCTGGTGCCGCAAATAAATCAATTTTTGTGCTTGAGGAAGTCAGCTTCAATGCCAGAGCATGTTCACGGCCGCCAGAACCCAATAATAAAACTTTCACACTCACTCCGACAGACAGTCAATATTCATTCACACGCGCATGCAAATATCATCGAAAAATAAGCATATAAAATAATTATTGGCCTTTATTATTAGGCTTTATATACCAAGCGATCGTTTTGGCGAGGCCGTCACGAAAACCAATTTCTTGTTTCCAGCCTAATTCTGATTCTATTTTTGTGGCATCGATTGCATACCTTCTGTCGTGCCCTAGTCTATCTGTGACATATGTTATCAACCCTCGGCTCGTTCCAATAACCCTACCAATAACATTGTCAACTTCATCACAAAGCAAATTAATTAAATCAATGTTTTTCCATTCATTATTTCCCCCAATGTTATACGTGGCACCGCATTTGCCACCACCGATTACGGCGAATATTCCCCTGCAATGGTCGTCAACATAAAGCCAATCACGAACCTGTTTGCCATCCCCATAAATAGGTATGGGTTCATTTTTCAATATCTGTGAGATAGCAAGAGGAATCAATTTTTCAGGATGTTGCCTCGGACCGTAATTGTTGGAACAATTGGTCGTCAGGACCGGTAAGCCATATGTATGGAAATATGCCCGCACCAAGTGGTCGCTACCGGCTTTTGAAGCGCTGTACGGGCTATTGGGAGCATACGGCGTCGACTCTGAAAATTTGCCATCTTCTCCGAGGGCGCCGTACACTTCATCAGTTGATACATGCAAGAATCGGCAGGACTTATCTCCATCCCATACCTGTCTGGCGGCTTCCAGCATTGAAAAAGTGCCCACCAAATTGGTTTGAATAAATGCCGCTGGCCCTTTTATGCTGTTGTCCACATGGCTCTCGGCTGCAAAGTGAACAATGGTCTTTATGTTGTAGGTCGCAATCAGATGGCGCGCAAGCTCAAAATTTTGAATGTCGCCCACCACCACTTTAAGTTTTTCGATTCCATTCAAATTCGACATATTGGCTGCGTAGGTTAGCTTATCCAGCACTACAATTTCGTCCTGCGGATTCTTCCTTGCCCAAAAATGGGCAAAGTTTGAACCAATAAATCCTGCGCCGCCAGTAATTAGTATGGAGCCCAAAATCGACTGCCCTGCTTACCTTGTTGCTGGCATTTGGGACTCTGAAGAGCTTGGAGCATTAGGCCTTGGAGCACCGGCACTCGACGGGAAGGCAACGTCATACCGCTTACAGAGTTCTTCGGTGAACTCCATTACCCATGCCTGATCTGCCCATGCTATCAGCCCTGCTTGTAGCTGAAAAACGCATTGAAGTTTGCGTTCTTTTGCCAGAGCCTCGATGATGGGCATTATTTCTCTATCTAGCTGTTGCAAGGCCGCATCATTAACCCTTTGCATTTGCTCGCGACTGTCCTCATACATTCTTTGAATAGCCACAAGACCATCTTCGCGCTCGCGATTCAGCCTACTTCTGCCATCTTCACTTATGCTCGATGAACGAAGCTGTTGATCGATTCTCTGTAATTCTTCCTGTTTGGCCGCCAGCGCGTCTTGAAGCCTTTTGCCCAACGTTTCGGCTTCAGCAAAAACGCGCTTGCCCTGGGCAGTGTTCTGGATTAAATAGTCGGGGTTAAAGAACGCAAATCTGGGAGGGTCTTGCTCCTGAGCGGAAATTGCGCAGGTGACTGCGAACAGAAGAACTAACTTACGAAGTGGCATAATTTCTCCAAGTATCGGGAAGTTATTGTACACCAAGTAACAAAAAAGGGCAAAACTAAAATGTCGTTCCCATACTGAATTGAAAGTCCGTCCGTCCCTCGGGATCAAAGTCGTATGGATTAAGTTTTCTGGCCCAAATCAGGCGCATCGGTGCTGGGCTGATTGGTAAAAAGAACCGAAACTCGATACCCGTGCTACGCCTCAATGCTTCGGAGAAAACCCTATGGCCCGGCCCCCAGGCATTGCCCATATCGTAGAAAAGCAGAATCCGGAACTGCTCAGCAATTTTTAATTGATATTCCGCATTGGCAAGAAATTGCTTGTTGCCTCCAATAACAACTGGCTGTCCCAAGTTGTCTAATTTTTGAGTGCCGACCCATCCATATCTGTAGCCCCGGATGCTCATTTCGCCGCCTGGCTGAAAATTGTCCCAAATTGGCAACTCTTCATTGGTCAGATTGGCCAAGTATCCATAGCTGGAGTTTAATGCGAAAATATGTCGCTCGGCAAAGCTCTTGAAATATGAAGAATCGACCATAGTTCTATGAAATGGCTTGTCAGTCGCAAACTGCCAGCCGCCATACTCGAACCCAACACCGAATTTGAAGCCATCAGTCGGCTTAAATGGATGATTCACCGTATTGTAAACCCAATTGATATTGACCGTGGAAGTCAATTGGCTACCCAAGGTGCGGAAGTAATAGTTTTGCCCTCCCTCCATCCTGATTAGGCGTAAACTATATCCTATGCCAATCTGGCTTCGGTTTGTCCAAGCCCCCCAACGGTCTGAAGACATGAATGTCGCCATCCTCGTTCCAGTCGATAATCCGACTCCACGGGTAAATGTCTTCCTGGCATAATCAGTCCCAACCTGGTCGGCGCTGTACTCAAGTGCATTATCAAACAGGGTTACGCCAAAAGAAAATGGCTTATCAAATACATAGGGGTCGCTGAAAGAAATAGAAAATGACCTTTGAAACTGACCACCACTAACACTGAGGCCCAGTGACTGACCGCCGCCAAACAGATTCTTTGTTGATATTGAGGCGCCCAGAGTGAGCCCAAAAACTGCTCCATAGCCTCCATTGAGCATGAACTCATTTACCCCAGCCTCTTCTCCTGTAAAAGTGACGTCCAGCTGAGGTTTGTCTCCTGCAAGCTTGACATCTGGAAAGTTGGGGGGCTTGATTTCAAAAAAACCAAGTTGGTTGATTCCCAAAACACTGCCCTCAAGCCATTCTCTGTTAAAAGGATTGCCTTCAACAAGGGGAAATACAGCTCTGCGAAGCACTTTGTCTAGGGTTGTGTCATTTCCACGGAATTCTATTCGCCGAACAGAGTACTTTTCTCCCTCCTGAATTGTTAGTGTGGCATCGACTTTATTTACCCCATTTTCTTCTCGTATTTCATATTTTGGAGTCACGAGAGCCTGAACGTAGGATGCCTGGCTGTATAGTTTTTCAATTTCTTCGATCCCCTTGTTTAGGGCATAGAAATCCATGGGCTGATTGACATTGGGCGGCAAGTCTGCTGTGCGGGCTCTTAGGTTTAAGAATTTGGCAGTCTTGCTCCTGCTATCCCGTTTGGCAACGCCAACTTTTTTTCGAAAAATTTCCTCTCCCCTTGTACCTCTGAGGCCAGGAACCCGGTCATTCCCTTCAAACCCCAACTTGCCCTCATAATACCTTTCACCTTCCATAACCTGGAAAGTAAGTGTAGTCCTGAGATCCAGCTTGGGGCTCTTCAATTGCTCGCTACGCTTGATATTTTTAGCCTTTTGGCGAGGAGATGTGTGGTCTTGTATATCTTTTGTCGGCTGCCCGACAAAAATGTCCTTATAGCCAAGCTTCAAGTAAGCGTTTTTAAGATTCTGGATATCGTCTTCCAAGTTTTTATCGACAAGCAAATCATGGCTTGTTAACCAGCTGAACATCCAATGTTCACGGGTCTTCTTCATTTTTCCAAAGAAGCTAATTATTTGTGCATCTGAAAACACCTTGTTTCCGAGCAACTTAATCTTGTAAATCCGCGCTTTGCCGCCTTCCTTGATATCGAAAACTAATCGGCAAACTCCAGCACCTAGCGGTTCAAGATGGATATCCACAATGGGGTTGTTAAAACCTTTTTCACCTGCCAAATCAACGATCTGAGTCTTAATTTTTCTTGCCGCATCCGGGTCATAAATTGAATCGGGTTCGATTTCGAGGTTATTTTCCTTGATTTTGTCCTTAATGTTTGAATGGCCGACTTGGGTACCCCCCCTATAGTCAACTTCCTTTACTATGGGACGTTCAACTACTTCAATAACCAAAACCTTACCGTCATCCTCGTCTCTGTACCTGATTTTTATGTCATCATAGGCGCCAATTGCCCACAATTTTTCTACAATGCCTGAAAAATCAATATTTCGAAGATCATCGCCTTCACTTATTCCAATCCTGAACAGAAGGTTTTCCCTTGTGATTTTTTGTGCGCCAACAATGTCAATTTTTTTTATGACTTCAGTATCTTGGCCACATAGGGCACTGCTAATTGCGATCAGAAAGAAGGCAGTCAACCCTAAGCGGTGGAAAGTGCTTTTCGGCAAAACGTCTGCAAGATTGTTTTGTGTTGCGGAACTTTTGAAAATCATCTATATCCCATATCCAAAGAGTTTGTGCCGAGCAGTCGGCAGGAAGGAAATTCCATCAAAGCAGTACGCAAAAAAAAAATGAAACAAATCAGCAACTATTGACTTCCTCCGCGGGCTCCTCTTCTAAAGAGGAGGCTGGAATAAAAATTGGGTCTAGCCTCTCGGCGCCCATGCTTACATCAAAATGGACGTTGCCAGCAATCATATCTTCCCGGGAAATAACCAGCTCGGCCAACGGATCCTCCACTAGTCTTTGTATAGCCCGCCTAAGCGGCCTTGCGCCAAAAGAACGGTCTGATGCTGTACTATTTAATACAAATTCTACAGCTTCATCGGTTAGAGAGACCTCAATGCTGAATTTTTTAAGGGTTGAATTTAGATTGTCTATGAGAAGGCAAATTATTTTCTTAAGGGCATCATCAGTCAAAGGATTAAATACAACAATTTCATCAATTCTATTCAAAAACTCTGGGGGCAGGGTTCTCTTGAGGGCCTTGAGCGCATGGTTAGCCTTAGATTCAAAATGGCTGTTAGAATCACTAAAGCCCAAGCCCCTGTTCGATAGCAACTCTCGGCTACCAACATTACTAGTCATAATTATTATTGTGTTCTTAAAATCAACCTGGTTCCCAAATGCATCTGTCGCAATACCGTCATCAAAGACTTGGAGCAAGACGTTCATTAAGTCAGGATGGGCCTTTTCCATCTCGTCAAATAAAATTACGCTGTAAGGGTTTCTGGCAATGCGATCCGTCAGTAATCCGCCCGCCTCGTATCCAACATAGCCTGGGGGGGCACCTATCAGTTTGGACACTTCATGTTTTTCCATAAACTCGCTCATGTCGAACCGAATCATCTTTTTTGGGTCGCCAAACAGAAAACCTGCCAGCGTCTTCGCAAGTTCTGTTTTCCCAACTCCCGTGGGGCCAAGAAAGAGAAAGGAACCCATCGGCCTGCTCGGATTTTTCAGCCCAGTGCGGGCCCTACGGACGGCCCGCGAAACGGCCGATACGGCTTCTTGCTGACCTAACACCTTTGAACTAAGATGGATTTCCATATCTGCAAGATTCCGCTTTTCTTCATCTTTCAGAGCCTTAATAGGTATTCCAGTCCAAGAGCTTGCGACATCTTCAATATCATTGGAGCCTACCGGGCAGAATTTTTCATAATCTGGCCTGGGTGAACGCCTTGTCGCCATCTGTGGCTCTTCTCTTATTTGGGCCTCGCGCTGGCGCAGTTCAACGTCGCTTTCGAAATCTCGTCTAATCACTGGTTCATTTTTATCGTCGATTACATGGCGCAGATCTTCTCCCTGCACGTGTCCCTCAGGGGCGGCGATACCAGTACGGAGCTTAACCCTTGCTCCAGCTTCGTCTATCAGGTCTATGGCCTTATCGGGCAGAAAACGGTCAGCAATATACCGATTGGAGAGGTAGACTGCTGCCTCTAGCGCTTCGTCAGAGTACCGAACTCGATGGAAAATTTCATATCTGTTTTTGATCCCCTCTAGAATGCGCAATGACTCTTCTTCGTCCGGAGGATTCACGCTGACTGGTTGAAACCGCCTTGCCAAAGAGCGATCTTTATCAATATGCTTCGCATACTCCTTATGTGTGGTAGCGCCGATACATTGAATTTCTCCCCTGCTTAGCGCAGGCTTAAGGATATTGGCTGCATCCAGGCTACCTTCTGCAGAACCTGCGCCGATAATGCTATGAATTTCATCAATGAATAACACTATGTTCGGATCTTTTGAAGCCTCCGCAATGATCGTTTTCAGCCGTTCCTCGAATTGTCCGCGATATTTTGTTCCAGCCACTACCAGACTAAGATCCAAAGCATAGATACGCTTGGCCTGAAGCCCTGCTGGAACTTTGCGCTCAAAAATTCTCTGTGCAAGACCTTCAACAATGGCCGTTTTTCCAACTCCAGCCTCACCAAGCAGTATTGGGTTATTCTTGCGCCGCCTGCTGAGTATTTGAACAATACGATCAATTTCCATGTTGCGGCCGATGAGGTTATCGAAAATCCCTCTTTCGGCTAGTTCTGACAAATTTCGGGAGTACTCAGAAATGTGCTGATGCTCCTTCTTTTTTTCGGCAACCCTATCCCGTTTTGAGGACTCCAAAACTATTTCTCTAGCAGAAGTCAGATCAGCTCCCATTTCTGCAAGTAATCTGCCTGCCAGAGTTTCTTCGTCTTGCAACATTCCAAGCAACAAATGCTCCGCGCCTACATGTTTGGAATTTATCTTTGAACTGGTTTGGGATGCATAATGCAAAATCCGCTTAACTTCATCTTCCATCGGAATGTCGACGTTCGTGGAAATCGGAATGGAATTTGTCTCTTGAGGAGTCAGCGCAACGATCAATTTTTCACGAAGCAATGATTTCTGGATGCCGAGCCGCTCTAATAGCGTCATTGAATTTTTTTCAGATTCGCGGATCAATCCTAAAAGCAGGTGCCCACTCTGGATACTGCCGGCCCCGAGCTGGCTTGCTTCATAACGGGCAAAAAACATCACGCGTCTGGCTTTTTCAGAAAATTTTTCGAACACTGTTGCCTCTAAATATCTCCATCCTGTACAATAACCGAAGGCATGATTACAGCCTAACGCCATTTTCTCGTACTGTCCCAAATATTATTTAGCGATACCTTTTTTGCTTTCGGCAATACCTAACTCGGGCATTTTGGCTACGTAATAGCAAGGCCTGATTGCAGACCAGCAATTCCTCAAGGCAACTATGGAGAGCAACTGTATGAGAAAGTCTGCAGATAACCTGGCCATTCTGGGACTCCAATGGGGAGACGAAGGCAAAGGCAAGCTGGTTGATCTGCTGAGCGCAAATTTTAAACACGTCGTCCGATTTCAGGGCGGCAATAACGCGGGGCATACAGTAGTTGTCAACGGCGAATCTATCGCCTTGCACCAAGTCCCCAGCGGCGCCCTGCACCCAGGATGTTTTTTAGTCGTTGGTTCCGGCGTTGTATTAAACCTTGAGGTATTCCACACAGAACTAGAGCGCCTTCGCAAGCGAGGCATCGAAGTGCTTGGAAGACTTATGCTGTCATCAAGCGCCCATATTATTTTGCCGTACCACATTGCCATGGACAATTGGCGAGAAAGCGGTTCAGTGCGTATCGGAACCACGGGGAGGGGCATTGGGCCCGCTTATGAAATGAAAGCCGCCCGCTTAGGGGTGCGCTTGGGGGATATCTCCAGCCCAAACGCACTTGCCAGAATATCCATGGTACACAAAGAAGCAAGTAGAATAATTGGCGATCACGAATCATTGCCATCCCCAGAAGAAGTACACCGAAACTTGAACTCATTAATCTTGCCTTTACAGAAATGCATCGGAGATGCTCAAGGACATTTGTTCAACGCGTGGAGAAATGGTGACCCGATTCTGTTTGAGGGCGCTCAGGCTACGATGCTCGACATCGACCATGGGACATACCCTTTTGTCACAAGCTCCAACTGCAGTATTGGAGGTTTGTTTACAGGCACGGGACTTCCTCCGAAGTCATTGGGCAAGGTGCTGGGCGTTGCAAAGGCATACACGACCAGGGTGGGAGTTGGCCCATTCCCAAGTGAGCTGAATGATTTGGTCGGAGAGCATATTCGCCAAACTGGACGCGAATTTGGCACGACTACAGGCCGCCCGAGGCGATGCGGCTGGCTTGACGCTGTCGTGTTGCGCAATTCATGCAACATTAATGGTGTTGATGGAATCGGAATAATGAAACTCGACGTCCTCGATGGATTAGATCGCATAGGCATCGTCAAAGCTTACAAAGACAAGGCCACCGGCAAACGTATGGCTCGCATACCAGCGGCCACTCACAACTGGGAGAGCGTCGAGCCAATTACCGAATATTTTGAGGGGTGGAGCAAGCCCACCAAGGGGGCTAGAAGCTGGAAAGATCTTCCTACGCAGGCCCAAAAATACTTGAACGCCATTGAGGAAGCAATTGAGACCAAAATTGTCTATGTCAGCACAGGCCCGGACAGGGAAGACGGCCTATCGGCGCCACGATCTTGGGCAAAGAAATGGATTGGATAGAGAAATAGCAACTTTGTTAGTCAGAAACCTCTGGCGACACACCTTCGCTCGGGGCCGGTAGCACATAATCAACCAACTCTATCAGGGCTAGGTCGGCGGCATCGCCGAGCCTGTGTCCAGTCTTTAAGATGCGCGTATACCCCCCAGGGCGCTCATCGAAGCGGGCTCTAAATTCTGGGGCAAATATCTTGGCAACGACAGCTTTATTACCCAACCTCGCCATTGCCAACCGCCTGTTGGCAACTGTATCTGATTTAGCAAGAGTGATAAAAGGCTCTACGAACTTGCGTAGCTCTTTGGCCTTTATGAGAGTGGTTTGGATCCTCTCGCTTTGTAGCAAGGCCGTCGCCAAGTTCTTCATCAAGGCTTTTCTCTGATTAGTAGTACGGCCAAAGCGCTTGCCAGAAACATTGTGACGCATTATCTACTCCGTTTGGTTAATTCAAAATTCGTGATCAAGGCGCATTCCAAGAGACAATCCTAGCCGGGTAAGTTCATCCTTGATCTCCTGAAGCGACTTCTTTCCAAAATTTTTGGTCTTCATCAATTCGGCTTCAGTCCTCTGAACTAATTCCCCGATCGAGGTAATGTTGGCATTTCTCAAACAGTTATTGGCTCTGACGGATAGTTCCAACTCCTCCACTGATTTGCCGAGCAGTGCATTGACGCTTTCGCTGGAGAAAGCCATGGATCCCCCATCCAAGTCAAGCAGATCTTCATCCTGGCGCGCAAAAATCAGAAAATGTTCCCTTAATACCAGCGACGCATCGCTAACTGCATCCTGTGGATCAATAGTGCCATTTGTCCAAACTTGCAAAACCAGTTTCTCGAATTCAGTGCTTTGCCCTACACGTGCGGCTTCGACCTTGTAGTTGACCCGAGTAATAGGGCTGTGATTTGAATCCAAGGGGATAAACCCAGCTGCCAGCCTTTCGTCCATGTTGCGGTCTGCAGTTACAAAACCTCGGCCAGGGCTGACCTGAATTTCCATTTCCAGCTCCCCATCTTCCCCGAGAGTTGCGATGTGAACGTCAGGGTTGACAACATCAATATTTTGATTGCAACGAATATCTCTTGATGTTACCGTGCCCTCCCCCTTGACCGAAAGAGAAACTATCTGAGGCGAATTAGCATGTAGCTTAAATGGTATTTCCTTAATGTTTAGTAAGATGTGGGTGATATCTTCCCAAACACCTGGTAGCGTGGTAAACTCATGCTGCACCCCTTTTATCCGCACGTTTGTTACAGCAGCTCCGTTAATGCTACTTAGAAGAACGCGTCTCAGCGCATGTCCTACCGTTGTGGCAAACCCTCTCTCAAATGGGTAGGCGATTAACTCACCAAATGAGCCTGTTTTTGTGGCAACCGTCAATTCCGCGAAACGCGGACGTTGAAATTCACTGATATTGAGCATCCATAACCCCTTACTTGCTGTAGAGTTCAACGATTAGTTGCTCGTTGATGTCGAGCGTTACATCTTCTCGCATGGGGGCCGCTATTACCTGGCCTTTAAATGCCGCGGCATCAAAAGACAGCCATTTTGGCACCCCGCGGCCAGTAGCAGTTTCCACTGAGGCTTTTACAGACTCGATTTCGCGTGCACCAGCACCTAACTCAATGCTTTGCCCTGTCTTCGTTATGAAGGATGGAATATCCACCCTCTTGCCGTTAACAAGCACATGGCCGTGCAAAACCATTTGTCGCGCCGTGCGGCGGCTCGCCGCAAAACCCAGGCGATAAACAACATTGTCAAGGCGACTTTCAAGCAACGTAAGCAAGTTGTGCCCCGTTACGCCCCGCTTTCTCTCTGCCTTTTCAAAGTACAAACGGAACTGCTTTTCAAGAACCCCATAAATACGCTTGACCTTTTGTTTTTCGCGAAGTTGCAGGGCGTAGCCAGTTGGCTTCTTTAACTTCCCGGCCCCGTGCTGGCCCGGAATTTTTCCCTTTCGAGTCTCGAACGAGCATTTTTCCTTAAAGCACCTGTCGCCCTTCAAAAACAACTTCATGCCCTCGCGCCGACAGAGGCGGCAGGCGGCATCAATGTATCTTGCCATGTTTCTCCTCCTCTCTTACACTCGGCGCCGTTTCGGTGGCCGGCACCCATTATGCGGTATTGGTGTCACGTCACGAATGCTAGTCACCTGTATCCCACAAGCATTGATTGCGCGAATCGCAGATTCACGCCCTGCCCCCGGGCCCTTTACTCTAATATCTACAGAGCGGATGCCATGTTCCTTGGCAGCCTCTGCGACTACACCTGCGGCAATCTGAGCAGCGTAAGGAGTGCCTTTTCGTGTGCCCCTAAAATTCTGATTGCCGCTCGATGCCCAACTAAGCATGTTGCCCATTGGATCAGAAATTGAAATTATTGTGTTGTTAAAAGAAGCATGTACATGAGCAATTCCATGCGGAACATTTTTCTTTTCTCGTTTTTTGACCACTTTCTTTCCAGCGGTCTTGGACTGGGTCTTTGCCATAACCTACCTCAACCTATTTCTTTTTGCCAGCAATTGCACGGCGCTTGCCCTTGCGAGTGCGTGAGTTAGTGTGAGTGCGCTGTCCACGAACTGGCAACCCCTTGCGATGGCGAATACCTCGATAACAACTAATATCCATCAACCGCTTGATATCCAGACTAATATTTTTTCGGAGATCGCCTTCCACCGTTTCCTCAGAAGTAATAACGCGACGGATTCGGCCTACCTCATCCTCCGTGAGATCCCGTACTTTTGTGCCAAAGTCCACTTTGGCCCTTTCGAGAATGCTATGGGCCTTAGGGCGCCCTATGCCAAAAATGTATGTGAGGGCAATTTCGATGCGCTTTGCAGCGGGCAGGTCAATGCCTGCAATACGTGCCATGCAGTCTCCTTAGCCTTGACGTTGTTTATGTTTAGGATTCTTTTTGCAAATTACTCGGACAACACCTTCGCGCCTGACCATTTTGCAGTGTTCGCACATTTTTTTGATAGACGGTCTTAATTTCATTTGGAGAAACCTCAGAAAAGCATAAGCATTACTTAAATCGATAGATGATTCGCCCGCGAGTCAAATCGTATGGAGTCACCTCCACAAGAACTCTATCGCCAGGAAGGATGCGGATAAAATTCTTACGCATCTTTCCGCTGATGTGGGCAAGAATTTGATGTTTGTTTTCCAACTCTACGCGAAAGACCGCGTTGGGCAACGACTCTACCACTGTGGCTTCCAGCTCAATGGCTTCTTCTTTGCTCAAACGTACTCCTCATATAGCTCGGAAACAGCATTAAAAACTTCGTCCGGTAGTGCAACGCCGTCAACCTGTCGAAAGTTGGGCTTCCCTCGATAGTGCGCCAGCATAGGCTCGTAGGAAGCATTAAATACATCCATGCGGGCATGAAACGCCTGCGACGTGTCGTCTGGGCGCTGGATAAGAACGCTTTTGCAAATATCACAAACGCCATCAACTAAAGATTTCTTCCGGACCACATGGTAAATCGCCCCACATGCACTGTTGCTACATACGCGGCGGCCAACAATCCGGCTTTCCAAAACGGACACGGGAACATCAATGTTTACCACCAACCCAAAGCTAAAACCCATCTTCGAGAGGAAGTCGTCGAGGGCGGTTGCCTGTTCGAGAGTTCGGGGATAACCATCAAATAACACGTCCCTGGTTTCACCTTGCAGCCGCGCAAAGACAATCCCATTGACAGTATCATCATCCACCAGTGTGCCATTGGCCATACTGGCCTTGACCCTAAGGCCGACCTCCGTTTCCTTAGAAACGGAGTCCCTCAGAATATCACCTGTTGAAAGATGGGTCAAAGCAAATTTTTCGTTTACAAGCTTTGCTAAAGAACCTTTCCCAGACCCCGGAGCACCAAAAATGAGATGCAGTCTCATCAGTTCACCCTAACCACAGGCCCTCTGTCACCCTTATTGCCACGAACTCTTCCCTTCTCTAGAAATCCATCATAACGGCGCATCGCTTGATAACTATTGAATTGAGCGACAGTATCCATTGCGACACCGACAACAATCAATAGTGAGGTGCCTCCATAATAAATGTTTGACATTCCCTGCACATTTTTCATCAAGATTAACGGCACGATAGAAACCACGGCCAGATACAATGCGCCGACAAAAGTTAGCTTAGATAGAATGCCATCCATGTATATGCTGGTCTCTTTGCCTGGCCTTATGCCTGGGATATACCCACCGCTACGCTTCATGTTTTCTGCCGTCTCATCCGGGTTAAACACAATGCTTGTGTAGAAAAAGGCGAAGAAGACAACTACCCCCACAAACACCGGTGTATAAACCCAAAAATGCGAATCGTAGCTGATGTAGCTAGCTGCTTTGGCAAGCCACTCCCATCCAGCAAATTGTGCTATGGTCGCTGGAAAGTAAATTACAGAACTGGCAAAAATAACAGGCATGACACCACCGGTATTGACCTTTAATGGAAGATACGAACTGCGCTGGCTTGCCATGCGAGAGGAATCTACGCGCCGGGCATAGTGAATCGGAATTCTCCTATAGGAATTTTCCATCATAACAACAGCAAGTAGCACTGCAATCATCACCGCAATAAGCAGAAAATAGGCACCTGGGGGGGTTGGGTTGATGCCGCGAATCGACTCGACAAAGAGAGAGGCAATCGTCTGTATTCCTCTCGGCAAGCCCGAAACAATTCCAGCAAAAATCATTAGCGAGATTCCGTTTCCTATTCCTCGCTCGGTGATTTGCTCGCCAATCCACATAATAAAAACGGTGCCTGTAGCAAGAGTGAATGCACACATAAGCTTGAATGCCATGCCAGGATTTTCCACAACTCCGACCTGAATATTCTGAGCCAACGTTGCGATGCCAAAACCCTGGATAAACGACAATACCACTGTGAGATAACGTGTCCACTGGTTAATCTTCCGCCTTCCGGCTTCGCCTTCCTTTTTTTGTAACTGCTCAAGTTGCGGAACAACCGCACCCATCAATTGCAAAACAATACTTGCTGTAATATAAGGTGTTATACCTAAAGCAAAAATCGAGAACTTCTTAAATCCACCGCCAGAAAACAAATCAATAATACCGGTCAAATCTCCAGCCTTGCCCCGCAACGCAGATTGCAATATTTCAACATTGACGCCTGGTACAGACACATGTACGCCAAGGCGAAAAATCGCCAGCATCACAAGCGTAAAAAATAATCGCTTACGAAGTTCGGGGTTTGTAAAAATTTGCCGGATATATTCCATCCACGACCGCCTTAAGACTCGGCATCTGTGATAGCAGGCTCCTTAACTGAGCCGCCTTTGGAAATAATTGATTCTTTTGCACCCTTAGTCACACGGTAAACATCTACAACCACCTTGCGTGACAGTCCTCCAGAAGCAATTACAACAACACGATCCACTTTTGAGCTGACAAGTTTTTTCTCTCTCAATGTCTCTATAGAGACAGTATCGCCATCCTTATAATTGACTGAAATAGCCGAAAGTGTAATTTCCTTTGTCACCGGAGCGAAAACATTTGTAAAACCGCGCTTGGGCAGTCTCCTGTGGAGCGGCATTTGGCCGCCTTCAAATCCTCTTTGCCTACTATACCCACGACGAGACTTCTGGCCTTTTTCACCACGTCCTGACGTCTTTCCCAATCCAGACCCTGGCCCTCTGCCGACGCGCTTGCGACTTTTGACTGCCCCTTTGGCGGGTTGTAATTCATTTAATTTCATAGTCTTATCCCTTCACCGTGACTTCGATGAGGTATGGAATGAGCTTGACCATGCCATGCACATTCGGTGTATACTCGCACTCTTTGGAATCGCCCACTTTTTTAAGGCCCAAAGTCTGGACAAAAGCACGATGTTTTGGAACCGTCGATATCGTGGAGCGCTTCAAGGTTAAAACGACTTTTTTGCCAATTAACTGGGACATTTAGGCCTCCGCTTGATCCAATCCGCGGTTAGTGAAAACTGTGTACGGATCCATCAGATTTCTGAAACCTTCAAAGGTTGCGCGAACAACGTTGTGGGGGTTAGAAGAACCAAGGTTTTTAGTAAGGACATTTGTCACGCCTACAGCTTCCATTATGGCGCGCACGGCAGCGCCTGCAATAACGCCCGTCCCCTCTGGAGCAGGCTTCATAAGCACAGAGCCAGACCCGAAGCGGCCGGTTATCTGGTGGGGCAAGGTTCCATTGGGAGTAACAGGGACTCTAATCATATTACGTTTTGCGCTTTCAATCCCTTTTTTGATGGCCGAAGGAACTTCCAATGCCTTGCCAAGCCCAAAACCAACCTTACCTTTGCCGTCGCCAACAACAACCAAGGCACTGAAGGAAAAATTTTTCCCGCCCTTCACCACTTTGGTTACTCGGCCAACGTATATGACCTGATCTTTGAACTCGCTCTGCGATTTTTCCGCATCGCCCTGAGAGTGCTTGCTTTCTGCATTTACGTTTACCATTTGGCTTACCTCAGAACTTTAGCCCAGATTCGCGGGCACTATCGGCCAGCGCTTTAATGCGGCCATGATACAGATTGCCATTACGATCAAAGACTACCGCCGATATGCCCTTTTCTTTAAGGCGGTTCGCTATCTGCGCTCCAACAGCCTTGGCAGCCTCCATGTTTGCCCCGTTCTTATGTTTTTCGCGAAGCCCGCCTTCAAGGCTTGAAGCCGCGGCAATAGTGGTACCGCAGGTATCATCAACCGCCTGAGCATAAATCCACTTTAGGCTCTTATAAATCGTTAGGCGTGGCCTCTCTGGCGTGCCAGAAAGACGGCCGCGTATGCGATCCTTTGTTTTTTGGCGGCGAAGCTTATTGTCTCTGGCCATGCTTCCCCCTTACTTGCCGGTCTTACCGGCTTTTCGCCGAACAACTTCGTTTGTATACCTGATGCCCTTGCCTTTGTAGGGCTCAGGTCTGCGGAATTGGCGAATGTCAGCTGCTACTTGTCCAACAAGCTGGCGGTCAATTCCTGTTATCGTAATATGCGTGTTCCTCTCGACTGCTACCTGAATGCCCTTCGGTGGATCGAACAGAATTGGGTGGCTGAACCCAATATCCAAACGCAACACATTCCCCTCCATCACAGCCTTGTAGCCCACACCCACAATGTCGAGTTCTTTCTTCCATCCTTCCGTGACACCCGTTACGGCATTTTGGAGCAAGGCCCTAGTCAGTCCGTGGTAAGCGCGACTTTGAGGCTCTTCGTTAATGCGCGTCAGAGAGACTGAATCGGCTTGAACATCCAAATTGACCCCACTTGGGATTGGGCAGGCAACCCTGCCTTTAGAACCTTCGACGACTGCCTCGGCCCCATCAACAGTAACCTTGACGCCTTTAGGCAACGTTACTGGCTTTTTTCCTATGCGAGACATGTTGCTACCCTCAAAAAATTAAACAGAGAAAACTGAAACTACCAAACATGGGCAACAATTTCGCCGCCAACATTATGTTTTCTGGCATCTTTGCCAGTCAACAGACCCTTTGGCGTGGACAGTATCGCAATTCCCAACCCGCCGTTGACCTCTGGAATATCCTTTACTCCTGCATAAACTCTCAGTCCGGGCGTCGAAATGCGTTTCAGCCCATGTATGACGCTTTCTTTGTCTTTCACGTATTTTAGCCCCAGCACTAAATATTTTCTGCCGCCGTGCTCAACTGACTTGCAACTGTGAATATATCCTTCCTGCTTCAGAATGCCAGACAACCTGGCCTTCATATTCGATAGCGGAATCACCACAGCATCATGGCCAGCCATTATGCCGTTTCGAATGCGAGTTAGATAATCAGCGATTGGATCAGAGTACATAATGGCCTCACTTACCAGCTAGATTTCTGAACGCCCGGCAGTTCGCCAGCAAGAGCGTGTTTACGGAAGCAGAGACGGCAAAGCTGGAACTTGCGAATATAGCCCCGAGGTCTTCCACAGACCTGACAACGGTTGCGATGGCGAACCGAAAACTTGGGCTTTTGGCTGTCCTTATAAATTTTTGCTTTTCGCGCCATGAATTCTCCTAATTACTTACGGAATGGCATGCCCAAATACGCAAGAAGCGCACGAGCTTCTGCGTCATTGGGTGCAGTAGTAACAAATGTCACATTCATGCCCTTGATTTTTTCGACCTTAGAATAATCAATTTCCTGAAAAACTAATTGGTCTCGCAAGCCCAACGTGTAATTTCCGCGGCCATCAAAGGACTTAGATGGAACCCCCCTAAAATCGCGGACACGAGGCAAAGAGAGTGTCACGAGGCGATCAAAAAATTCCCACATTCTGGAGCCGCGGAGAGTAACCATACAGGCAATTGGCATCCCTGTTCGCAACTTAAACTGGGCAACGCTTTTCTTTGCCTTGCGAACAACGGCTTTTTGCCCAGAGATAGCCGTCAATTCTTCAACGGCCCCATCCAATATTTTTATGTTTTGGATCGCGTCACCGACTCCCATGTTGACAACTATTTTTTCCAGCTTGGGCACCTGCATCGCGCTCGTGTACCCAAATTCCTTTTTAAGTTTTGGAACCGCCTCTTCAAGATAGCGGACTTTAATTCGCGGTGGGTTACTATCCACCGTCGCGCCTGGTTTGACGCTGGGCTTAGCGGTTGCCATTTGGCCTCCATTTCCGGGGAATAATTCATATTCCCTGGGTTCGGGAGAGCGAGAAGGCTTGGAACCCGGCCATACCGGACCGTTTCTTCTCAAACTCGATTGTCAATCATTCTTGCAGTTCAGCCTACGGTTCCCCAAGGCCAGAATTATAAGTCTCTCACAAATTGTCAATTTAGCAACAAGTTTTGGCATCGGAAACAAAACTCAGATCGGACGTTTTCGCGTCGGCCTTTGTGTCGCAGGATCAATTAGCATGACATTAGAAATATGAATTGGTGCCTCTTTTGTAATCAGTCCCCCCTCTTCGCCCGTTCTAGGATTTGGCTTTACAGCTTTTTTCACTAGATTGACACCTGCAACGATTACCCTGCTGGTTGCTGGGTTGACGTTGGTAATTTGCCCACGGGTGCCCTTATACTTTCCGGTGATGACAATGACGTCATCGCCCTTCCTCAGCTTAAGTTTCTTTGCCTTTTCCATCACAGCACCTCTGGAGCGAGAGAAATAATTTTCATATATTTTCGCTCGCGCAATTCACGGGCAACTGGGCCAAACACACGCGTGCCGACTGGTTCGCCATCTTTCTTGATAATAACGGCAGCGTTCTCGTCAAAACGGATATATGAGCCATCTTTCCGTCGAAATGCCTTTTTTTGTCGGACAATTACCGCCTGAACTACAGCTTTTTTCTTGACTGTACCTCCAGGAATGGCCTCTTTAACAGAAGCTGTTATCACATCGCCAATCTGAGCAATCCGCCCAACACCGCCTCCCAAAGGCAGAATGCAACAAATTTTTTTGGCGCCGCTATTATCGGCAACTGCAAGCATAGACCCCATCTGAATCATTTTGCCACCTCTTTATTCGCCCGACTTTTGAACGATGTCTATGACCCTCCAGCGCTTTCTTTTGGATAGCGGCCTAGATTCGACTATCCTGACCACGTCGCCGATTTGACAAGCATTTTCCTCATCATGGGCCATGTATTTTTTGGTTGCCTTAACTGTCCTGCTGTATATGGGATGCTGGAATTTGCGTTCCACCCTGACGACAACAGTTTTGTCGGGCTTATTTGAGACCACTGTGCCGCTACGAATCAACCTATGTTCGTTGCTCATCTAAATATCCTCACTGGGCAATCTTGTTTCTTAGAGCCATTTTTACTCGGGCAAGCTCTCGCCTGTTTTTCCGAATTTCTGCGGTGTTTTCTACTTGGCCTACAGCGTGCTGAACTCTCAGGGTAAAACGCTTGGCTGCTAATTCTAATTCCAGCTGGTTCAACTCTTCGGCACTCCTGCCAAGAATTTCGCTAAACGGTGTCTTTTTTGCCATATCCTATTCCTCCGGGGGCGTGCGGGACACAAATTCGGAGGCCACGCAAAGCTTCATTTGGGCCAAACGCAAAGCTTCGCGGGCAATGGCTTCATCGACACCTTCCATCTCAAAAAGCATTTTGCCGGGGCGAACAACAGCGACCCAGCCATCAGGTGCACCCTTGCCCGAACCCATTCGAGTCTCAGCAGGCTTGCTCGTTGTGGGTTTGTCCGGAAAAACGCGAATCCATATCCGGCCACCGCGTTTTATGTGGCGAGTCATGGCAATACGGGCAGCTTCAATCTGCCGGTTTGTCAGCCAGCCATGCTCTTTGGCCTTTAGGCCAAAGTCGCCAAAGGATAGCTCGTTACCGCGAGTGGCGACGCCACGCACGCGGCCTTTTTGCATCTTCCGATGTCTTACCTTGTTTGGTTGTAACATAATATTGCCTCAGCGCTTTACAGTTTCAGGCGCCACGTCTCCAATGTTTACCCAGACTTTAACGCCAATAATTCCGTATGTGGTTAAAGCTTCCGCAAAGCCATAATCAATGTTGGTACGGATGGTTTGAAGGGGCATTTGACCTGAAAGATAATCTTCTGTCCTGGCGATCTCGGCACCATTCAACCGGCCCGATATCTTAATTTTAAATCCCTTGGCCCCAAAGCGCATTGCGGCTTCTTCCGCCTTCCGTAAGGCCCGTCGGAAAGCAATGCGCCTCTCGAGCTGTTGTGCAACACTCTCGGCAACCAATTGGGCATCAATTTCAGGTTTTTTTATCTCCTGAATGTCAACTGCCACAGGCCTATTTAGTTTTTTTTGCAACTCCTCGCGCAATTTGTCAATTTCTGCGCCTTTGCGTCCAATTACGATGCCGGGGCGGGCCGTAAAAATCCTAACAGTTACCTTGTCAGCCGCCCGCTCAATGTCAATCTTGGAAATCATGGCATTAAGGCCGTGCAATTGGGCCTTTAAAGTCTTGCGGAGCTTCAAGTCTTCATGTAACAAAGCTGCATATTCGCGCTTGCTGTACCATTTGCTATGCCAAGCCTTCGTATGGACTACTCTAAAGCCATAAGGATGGACTTTTTGACCCATGCGACTATTCCTCCATTCCAAGCTTCATTGTTATGTGGCACGTGCGTTTTTGAATCCTGTGGGCACGGCCCTGAGGGGCGGGGCGCACACGCTTCATTCGAAACCCCTCATCGACAAAAGCGGTACTGACAACCAGTCCGTCTGGGTCGATTTCGGGGTTCAAATCGATAGCGTTTGCTACAACTGAATCTAGCAACTTTTTGACGTGAGTTGCGGCATATTTCTTTGTAGAAGCCAGAATCCATTGAGCTTCTCCTACTCGCTTCCCCCGAATCAAATCTACTACCAGCCGAGCCTTTTGTGCAGAGCCCCTTAAATGACGAATTGTCGCGGTGGCAACTATATCGGACATAATCACTTCCCCTTCGCCTTGCTATCAGTCTTGCTTCCCGCATGGCCGCGGAAAGAGCGTGTTAGGGAGAATTCTCCCAGCTTGTGCCCAACCATGTTATCAGTGATATAGACAGGAATAAATTTGTTACCATTGTGAACAGCTATCGTCAAGCCAATCATTTGAGGAAGAATGGTGGAGCGGCGAGACCAAGTTTTGATAACTCGCTTGTCCATAGAAGCCACGGCTACTTCTACCTTCTTTAAGAGATGGTCATCAATGAACGGACCTTTTTTAAGTGAACGTGCCATATATCCCCTTCCTAATTAATTCGCTTGACTATGAATTTGCCAGTGCGCTTGTTCTTCCGGGTCTTATGACCGCGAGTAGGCTGGCCCCATGGGGTGACAGGGTGGCGGCCTCCTGATGTGCGGCCTTCTCCACCTCCGTGTGGGTGGTCAATTGGATTCATCGCGACGCCTCGAACCGTAGGACGGATGCCAAGCCAAATTTTGCGACCTGCTTTTCCGAGGGACACATTTTCGTGCTGTAGATTACCAACTTGGCCGATTGTCGCAAAACAGTCCAAATGAATCTTGCGAATTTCTCCGGAAGGCATACGAATCTGGGCATAGTCACCATCTTTTGCAACCAGCTGGGCAAAAGTACCGGCGGCACGAGCAATCTGCCCGCCCTTGCCTGGTTTGAGCTCAATGTTGTGAAGCATAGTGCCCAAAGGAATATTTCTCAATGGCAAAGAATTTCCCACGAGGATGTCTGCCCTCTTGCCAGAAACCACTATTCGCCCAACTTCAAGGCCATCGGGGGCCAGGATGTATCGTTTTTCGCCATCGGCAAAAACCAGCAAAGCGATACGGGCAGAACGATTGGGGTCGTACTCCACAGTCGCAACCCTCGCTGGGACATCTTCCTTATCACGTTTAAAATCAATGGTGCGGTACTTGCGCTTGTGTCCTCCGCCCATGTGGCGGCAAGTAATGCGACCGGTGTTGGATCGGCCACCAGTGCGATTTAGCTTCTTTATCAGCGAGCGCTCAGGACTCGAGGAGGTGATTTCCTCAAAACCCTGCTTTGACATGCCCCTCTGGCCGGGGGTGGTTGGGTTGAGCAGCTTGATGCTCATGATTGCCCTCTTGCCTAAAAAGGTGAGCGATAGTGGCACAGCCTTGTCCGCCCACAGATTAATAAAACTGGCTCACTCATGTGCTGGAGTAGAACCTTCAGCTAGCTCGATATAAGCCTTCTTACCCCCGCCGGTGGTACCAACCCAGCGCCCCAAACGCTTTGTTTTTGCAGGAATGCGGACTGTGCGTACAGAAACCACCTTCGCCTGCAACAAAAGCTCGGCAGCCTCCTTTATCTGGTGCTTGGATGCCCACTTCGCAACTTCAAACACCTGGATGTTGCTCTCGCGCAAAATTTGGCCCTTTTCTGTTAAGAGCGGCTTCCTAATTACCTCAAAAATCTTTGTCATGGCTTCACCACTTCTTGCAGGGCAAGGATCGCGTCTTTTGAAAAGACGATATGCTCATATTTCAGCAAGTCGTACACATTAATGCCGGTACTTTCGATGGTGCCGAGTTTTGGGTTGTTTCTGGAAGCCCTAACGGCATTTTCAGAAGCATCTGCGCCAACCAGCAGTGCTGGGCCCTTAACCCCCAATTTGTCCAGAGCGGCAATCATCGCCTTAGTCTTGTGGCTGGCAACATTCCAGTTTTCAACCACCATAAGTTGCCCGGCTGCCATTTTTACCGACAGAACATGCCTCACTGCGGAGCGTCGGGCTCGTTTTGGGAAAGCATAATCATACGAACGCGGATTCGGCCCATGTGCAATGCCGCCACCTCTCCATACTATGCTACGTATAGAGCCTATCCTGGCGCGACCAGTTCCCTTTTGCCTCCAGAGCTTACGGCCAGAACCGCTGACTTCTGATTTATCCTTAGTCTTTGCCGTCCCCTGGCGCTTCTTCGCCAGATGGTGACGGACGGCTTCCCAAATCAGATGCTTATTAATTTCTTCCAGCCTGAAGATCTCAGACAACAGGTCAACAGTGTCAACCTGAGCATTTTCAAAATTTACTACGGGATGCTTAAAGGCCGCCATCTTATGCCTCCTGCCTTATAACAACGTAGCCGCCCTTTGGGCCAGGAACTGCGCCTTTCAAAAGCAACAAGTTGTTTTCTGCATCAACCTTTGCAACTTCAAGATTGCGGACTGTCACCTGTTCGGCACCCATGTGGCCAGCCATTTTAATCCCTGGGTACACTCGACTTGGGTCTGAAGAACCGCCAATTGACCCTGGCGCACGATGAAACATAGACCCATGGGAAGCGCGACCACCGCCAAAGTGGTGACGTTTGATGACACCGGCAAACCCCTTGCCCTTGCTGATGCCGGTTACATTGACTTTGGCCTTTTCTTCAAAAAGACCTACCAGGACGCTATCGCCTTCCTTAAGCGGGCTCCCAGCATCAACCCGCATCTCGCGTAAAACACGCAATGGAGCCACCCCATGCTTCTCGCAGTGGCCTTTTTCGGGCTTGGAGGCACGTTTGCCGCCAGGTGCATCTACAAACCCAATTTGTATTGCTTCGTAACCATCCTTAAGAGCCGTCTTTCTCTGCACAACCACACATGGGCCGGCCTGAATTACAGTAACTGGAACAACTTGCCCTTTTTCATTAAATATCTGGGTCATCCCCAGCTTCTTGCCGATAATGCCGTTAGCCATCGTTGTCTGCCCCCATTCCTAGCGGTTGCCCTGGCGGCTGAACACCTTGATTTCAACATCAACGCCAGCCGGCAGATCCAAACGCATTAAAGTATCTACAGTATTCTGCGTGGGATTGAGAATGTCCAACAACCTTTTGTGGGTACGAATTTCAAATTGATCCCTGGATTTTTTGTCGACATGGGGCGAGCGGTTAACTGTAAATTTGCTAAACCTAGTCGGCAACGGTATCGGCCCAGCAACCTGTGCCCCTGTACGCTTTGCAGTTTCAACTATTTCCCTGGTGGACTGGTCGAGCAAACGATGGTCAAAAGCTCGAAGCCTAATGCGAATATTGTCTTTCATCTTTTCACTCCAGTGGGACGTCCTAGCGTCCATAGACGTGGGGCTCTAAGCGCCCGAATTGTGCAGTCCCGAATCAGGACAGACTAAGTAGTGTAGCAAAAGGCAAAAAAAAAGCAATGTTTTTTTTATCGACCAGTGACTTTGGCCACAATTAGATCGGAAATTCCCTTTGGTGCTTCTTCGTAGTGACTGAATTGCATTGTGTAAGTGCCACGGCCTTGGGTCATGCTACGAAGAGTTGTCGAATAAGCAAACATCTCAGACAGCGGCACTTTTGACGTAACCACCCTGGTGCCTGCCCTGTCTTCCATATTTTCGATGCGTCCTCTGCGACTGTTTAGATTGCCAATGACGTCGCCCATGTACTCGTCCGGGGTTTCAACCTCTACAGCCATGATGGGTTCGAGAATTGATGGGCTGGCCTTTTCACAAGCAGACTTAAAGCCCAAAGAACCAGCTATCTTAAAGGCCATTTCGCTAGAATCAACTTCATGGTACGAACCATCTACCAAGGTAACCTTCACGCCAGCAACAGGGAAGCCGGCTAAAACCCCTGAAGTCATCGCTTCTTGAATTCCCTGGTCAACAGGCTTGATGTACTCCTTTGGCACAGCGCCGCCAACGATTTCACTAACAAATTCATAACCCTCGCCCGTTTCTAGGGGCTCAACGACCAATTTGACGTGTCCATATTGGCCGCGCCCGCCCGACTGTCTGACAAATCTACCTTCTGCCTCAACGCGGCGCTTAATGGTTTCGCGGTAGGCGACTTGTGGTTTGCCGATATTGGCCTCAACCTTGAATTCTCTCATCATGCGATCCACGATAATTTCAAGGTGAAGTTCGCCCATGCCAGAAATGATTGTTTGGCCAGTCTCTGAATCGGTATGTACTTTAAAAGTGGGGTCTTCCTGGGCCAGGCGCGAAAGTGCAAGGGACATTTTTTCTTGATCTTGCTTTGTTTTAGGCTCAATCGCAACCTGAATAACCGGATCCGGAAACACCATCGACTCGAGCACAACCGGCGAATTTTCGTCGCAAATCGTCTGGCCAGTGAGGGCATCCTTGAAGCCGACAACTGCTGCTATGTCGCCAGTGCGCACTTCCTCAATTTCTTCCCTCTTATTGGCATGCATTTGCAACAACCGCCCGATGCGCTCTTTTCGACCCTTATTCACATTGAAAATATTTGAACCCGACTTAAGGATGCCAGAATAAACCCTGATAAAACAAAGACTACCTACAAAAGGGTCTGCCATGATTTTAAAAACCAAAGCACTGAACGGCTCAGAGTCATCAGCCTTGCGAACCGAAGAATCGCCCTTTGCGTCGACCCCCTCGATAGGGGGAATATCAATTGGACTCGGCAGATAACTGACAATTGCATCCAAAAGCGGCTGAACACCTTTGTTTTTAAAAGAGCTTCCACAGCACACAGGAGTAAACGCCAAATCGATGCATCCTTTTCGTATCCCCAAACACAATTCGTCAATGGAAAGGGAATTGCCGCTCAGGTACTTTTCCATCAGGCATTCATCAAGCTCTGCTACAGCTTCAACTAATTTTTCGTGATGTTTTTCTGCTTCATCCTTAAGGTTGGCTGGAATTTCGCCATATACGATACTAGAACCGCTATCCTCTTCATCAAAAATAAGGGCCTTCATGTGAATCAGGTCTATTACTCCCTGAAAGGCATCCTCAGCTCCTATAGGAATTTGAATTGGCAACGGCATGGCCCCCAGCCGATTCTCCATCATTTTGACCACATGAAAAAAATCTGCTCCAGTGCGATCCATCTTGTTCACAAAGGCGATGCGAGGCACGCCATATTTATTGGCTTGGCGCCAAACAGTCTCTGATTGGGGTTGAACGCCTCCCACTGCACAAAAAACAGCAACCGCGCCATCCAAGACGCGTAGCGACCGCTCGACTTCAGCGGTAAAATCAACGTGCCCCGGAGTATCAATGACATTTATTTGGTGTTCAATTGCCTTAAATAAACCATCCTGGGGCGCCCAGAATGCCGTTATGGCGGCAGAAGTGATCGTAATACCTCGCTCCTGCTCCTGCTCCATCCAATCGGTTGTTGCAGCCCCATCATGAACTTCGCCAACCCTATGTATCTTTCCGGTATAAAAAAGAATGCGCTCCGTGGTTGTAGTCTTGCCCGCGTCAATATGAGCCATGATTCCAATGTTGCGGTATCGTTCTATTTGAGTGGTCCGAGCCACAAGAACTCCTTCGTGATATCAAACACTGCCAAAAAAGGCCAAACACAAAACTCAGGGCCGATAGCATATCGGCCCTATAATAAGATAAAGTAAAGATTACCAACGGTAGTGGGCAAATGCCTTATTCGCTTCGGCCATCTTGTGAACATCGTCTTTCTTTTTGATAGACGCCCCCCTGAAATTCAGCGCATCTAAAATCTCACCGGCCAGTTTGTCGCGCATGGTACGTTCGCCGCGGGAGGAAGAGTATGTCTTCAGCCAGCGCATAGCCAAGGACTGGCGTCGATTTTGAGGGACTTCAATTGGAACTTGGTAAGTCGAGCCACCAACGCGACGGCTTTTGACTTCAACTGTAGGCTTGATATTGTTGAGGGCCTTTTCAAAGACCTCTATGGGCGGCTCACCAGTTTTTTTTGCGACTATATCCAGAGCACCGTACAAAATTCGCTCAGCAGTAGATTTTTTTCCTCGCTCCATCAGAACGTTGACGAACTTTGTGATAACGATGCTGTTATAGACTGGATCTGGAAGTATTTCCCGTTTTGGGGGCGTGGATCTGCGTGACATAATTTGCTTCCCTTTACTTCTTGGCCGCGGCGGCTTTTGGCCGTTTGGCTCCGTACTTGGATCTGGATTGGTTGCGGTTGGCTACGCCTGTGGCATCGAGGGAGCCACGTACAACGTGATATCTTACCCCCGGGAGATCCTTTACTCGGCCGCCTCGGATAAGTACGATGCTGTGTTCTTGGAGATTATGCCCAACACCAGGTATGTATGTTGTACACTCAATCCCATTTGTGAGGCGGACACGGGCAACCTTGCGTAGTGCTGAATTTGGTTTCTTGGGCGTAGTTGTGAACACGCGGGTGCAGACCCCCCGTTTTTGCGGGCAGGCATCTAGCGCTGGGCTCTTTGTCTTGTTAACAAATGTCTTCCGCCCATGGCGAATCAACTGATTGATGGTTGGCACACCAACCTCCTAAAATTTGCGCTTGATCTTTTTGCGCATGCCTGAAACATCACAAACCGATGTCTGGCAACTTTTGACAAAACCCCAATACCAGCCATTTAGGTAAACGCGCAGGCCTTGGAACTGGAAAGTTTACCATAGGCAGAAATATAGTCAATTCGTTTTTTTTGCCAATTTCAAAAAGGGGGGCAAGTGAGTCCAATCTGTATTATTTATTCATAGCAGGGCAATTCCCACAGCACCCTTCGCTGGGCGGGGCGGGCGCAGGCTTTGGTGGCGAATCTTCTCCAGATGGCTTATCTGCCTTGCAGGGCGGCGAGTCGCTGTAACCTTGAGCATACCACCTTCCACCAGAAAAATTGATCGATGGCACAGACAGCTTTCGCACCATGCCAGCCTTTCTGCCGCATGTGGGGCAGTCAAATTCCACGGGGGAAGAATAACTGCACAATCTTTCTTCACTTGCATTGCAAATTGAACAACAATATTCATAGAGTGGCATTTTGTTCCTTTTTTACTTTCTGGCCTCGATAAACCACAAACTTACATTTTTACCTTAATCCGCATGACTTCGCACACATTTTTTTTCCCTGACTCACTATCGTTCTGGAATACCTTTCCAGAGATGCGCCCAGGCTCGCGGAAGGGAAAGCTGTGCTTTACTAATGGTTGCTTCGATTTGATTCACCCGGGCCATGTCCAGTACCTTCAAGATGCCAGAACACTTTGCGATTTTCTCGTCGTAGGGCTAAACAGCGATCAAAGCGTTGCCAGGATCAAGGGATTGTCGCGCCCATTTCAGTGCCAATCTGCCAGAGCGCTGGTGCTACTTGGGCTCAGAAGCGTTGATGCCGTAATTTGCTTTGACGAAGACACTCCCGCAAGGCTTATTGAGCAGATTCAGCCAGACGTGCTGGCCAAGGGGGGAGATTATGCGCCTGAATCCGTAATCGGGCGGGATACGATAGAAAAACATGGGGGACAAACTGTAATCATTCCATTTATCGAAGGATTTAGCACTACATCAATAGTCAACCGAATTCAAACCAATAGGGGCGTAACAGTCTAATTTTTTTTTGCAAAACCCTTTGCACTTTTGTCAATAATGCCATACATTCTTTTCGATACTGGAGCTAACCATGATTATTACCTCTGAATGGCCAGGATACATCCTCGACATTTTTGTTTCGGAAGGGCAAGAAGTTGATGAAGACGAGCAACTGATACTCTTAGAGGGAACCGACGATGCGCGAACACAGTTCTTTGTTCATGCCCCGGAATCCGGTAAGATTGCAAAAATCCTAGTGTCCGACGGCGAATTCGTGCAGGACGACGATGAACTTTTTGAACTATCTGAAACGGATTAGTTCAAAAATGACTAAAACAAAATAATTGTAATCGTGGCTTGTGGCAGAGGTTTTATGTCGCTTTTGGTTAAGAACATCAGATTGATAGACCCCTCTCAGCGCATAGATGCGCGAGGTAGCCTGCTTATCAATAACGGCCTCGTGGAGGCTGTTGGAGAGATCACCGCCAGCCAACAGACATTTGCCGAAGTAGTAGATGGCAATGGAAATATCTTGTGTCCAGGATTGATAGACCTCCACGTCCATTTTAGGGAGCCCGGGCAAACATCAAAAGAATCCATTCAAACAGGTTGCCTGGCAGCGGTTGCCGGAGGGTTTACCTCCGTCTGTGTCATGGCAAACACAAAGCCCGTCAATGACTCGGTATCCATTACCGAACTGATGCTCAATAAGGCCGCCAGGGCAAATCTCTGCCGCTACTTCCCTGTGGGCGCGCTGACCAAAAACCTAGCCGGCGAAGAGCTTGCAGACTACGGGGCCTTATCCGCCGCTGGTTGTGTAGCCTTCAGCGACGATGGCAACCCGATAATGAATGCAGCAGTGCTCCGCAGGGCAATGGAGTACTCCGCTTGGCTCGGCATTCCCATCGCATTGCATGAAGAAGACAAAAACTTGGCCGGCAAAGGCTACATGAACGAGGGCGTAACCAGTTCTAGGTTGGGTTGCTTAGGTATTCCTTCAGTTGCAGAAGAGTGCATGGTGGCCCGTGACCTTGCCCTCGTCAGGCACACAAATTCCCACATTCACTTCCAGCATCTCTCAACAAAGGGATCGTTGCAAATGGTTCGGGAGGCCAAACAACAGGGGCTACCCATCACCTGCGAAGTTACCCCGCACCACTTTGCCCTTACCGATGCTGAACTGGCCAGCTTTGACTCAAATTTCAAAATGAATCCACCGTTGAGAACCCAAGCCGATGTCGATGCAATTCTTGAGGCAATAGCTGATGGCACTGTTGACGCCATAGCCACCGATCACGCTCCCCATGCGTACGAAGACAAAGAGGTTGAGCTACCCATCGCCCCCTTTGGCATCATTGGCCTGGAAACGGCACTGCCACTGACAATAGAGTTGCTGGTAAAACGCAACATTATTAGCTTGAACCGCGCCATTGAACTACTGACGGCAGGCCCGGCAAAGACATTCCATCTTGACAAAAAAGGGCTGGGAAGTTTGGCCGTTGGCAATCCGGCCGATTTTGTTTTATTCGATCCATCAGCCACAATTAAGGTTGACAGGGCTTTCATCAAGAGCAAGGCCTTCAACACTCCTTTTGCAGGTTGGGAATTGCACGGTAAAGTCCTGGGGACTTGGGTGGGCGGAAAAAAAGTGTTTTGATGTAGGCAAGTTGGTGAGTATTCTGATGTACAATCGTGTGGCGGAGTGCATCCAACCGATGCCTGCAAGAGGATA
>Ga0082212_10000293_pt1 | contig 72193 bp, 61 predicted proteins | sample TergutNt197P3_FD_71548 | JGI IMG/M metagenome (GOLD analysis project Ga0082212, IMG submission 71548) | Neocapritermes taracua P3 segment gut microbial communities from Petit-Saut dam, French Guiana - Nt197 P3 | ecosystem: Host-associated > Arthropoda: Insects > Digestive system > Gut ...
CGGGCAAGCCACGCGGTCATAAGAACGGCTAAAAGGTAAACGACCACGATGTTTGTATCTGGAAAGTCAATATAGCGGAATAAATATCCTATCCCGGAAGCAATAAGAAAAATCGCCGTCATAATTATGGCGCGATACAAATTCTTCGTTCTGTTTACATTTTTATTGATTATCATAATACCTGTATTCTGCGTTCTGAAATGCCATGCCGATAGACATTATGACGCAATTATTCCGACTGATATAGTTACCCTTAATCCGTCAGTTCATGCTGCTGAAAATCAGGATGCCGGCCGCAACCGCCGCGTTCAGGGATTCCGCTTCCTCCGCCAGGGGGATGAACACGCGTTCGCCCACTTCCTCCGCCACTACGCTTAGCAGCCCGCGGGCTTCATTTCCTATGCACAGCAAGGTTTTGTCCGGCCACTTCATCTGCCGGTAGTCTACGCCGCCCCCCGCCTCGGCGGCTACCGTCGTATAGCCATGATCAAGCGCCCATCTGGCCGCACCGGACCAGGTCATATCGGTAAACACCGGCAGGCGATATATCCCGCCCATGGAAGCCCGCACGCATTTTCCATTGAAAGGGTCTGTGGTGCCGGCGAGACAGATCAGGCCGCTTCCCCCCGCCGCCCAAAGGGTGCGCAGCACGCTGCCCAGGTTGCCGGGGTCCTGTATCCCGTCCGCCAGCACGACCACGCCCCTCTCCGGGGCGAAATCCCGGATGGATAAACGCCGCTGCCCGCATACGCAGACGATGCCCTGAGGCGTCTCCGTCTCCGCCAGGGAGTTTAGCACCTTGGCGGTGACCTGAAAGAATCGCCGTGTCTCCGCGGATAAGGCTTTCAGCAGCTCCGCCCCTCTGTCCGTATCCCCGAATGTCTCATGGTAGTACACTTCCTGTACGGAACCGGCTTTAGCCGCCTCTTCCGCCAGGCGCAATCCCTCCGCCAGAAATAACCCTCTCTCCTCGCGGAATTTTTTTTGCTGAAGCTTCCTCGCCTCGGCTACCCACTGGTTCTGCGCTGATGTGATGATTTCCATGTTGCCTCCGTCCTTGTACGGGCCTGACCATTCCGCGTCTTCAGGTTAGCCCATAAAAAAGACGCGGGGTACGTCTACTCCGCGTCCGTGGATTTTCTTCTTTATAAACTAGTTTTCGCCAGCTCCACCAGTTGGCTGAATCCCTGGGCGTCATGGATGGCCAGCTCGGAGAGCATCTTACGGTTGACCTCGACGCCGGCTTTATTTAAACCGTTTATGAAACGGCTATAGCTCATCCCGTTCATCCTCGCCGCGGCGTTGATCCTGGTGATCCACAGCTTGCGGAAATCGCCTTTTCTATCTTTACGGTGGGCATAGGAGTACGCCAGGGAATGCATGACCTGCTCGTGGGCAGGCCTGTACAGCTTGGATTTCGCTCCCCGGTAGCCTCTTGCCAGCTTTAATACCTTTACATGCCTCTGATGGGCGCGGCTGCCGCCTTTTACTCTAGTCATCGTGTATTATCCTCCTCTTACTTGTCTTTTTCGCTTCCGGCTTCGCCCGCTTCGTCGAACTATTCAGTCATGTACCCGATGTACACTCCCTCATACTTCTCCTTGCTTGCCTTGCCACAAGCGAAAAATCCTGCGTAACTTGATTCTTACTTGTACGGGATCAGCTGAGCTACGCGGGCGGCGTCGCCTTTGTCCATGATAGCTGCCTTGCGCAGGTTCCTCTTTCTCTTTTGGGTCTTTTTCGTCAGGATATGACTGGTATAGGCGTGGTTTCTGCGGATCTTGCCGCTGCCGGTCTTGCTGAACCGCTTCGCCGCGCCCCTGTGGGTCTTGATCTTTGGCATGGGATAACTCCTCTCTAGTTTGGTTTCGGTGAGATAATGATACTCATGTTCCTTCCTTCAAGCTTGGCGCCCCGCTCGATGTTGCCCTGTTCGCTGACCACGCCGGCGACCCGGTCAAGGAGCTCTTTGCCAAGCTGTTGATGGGACATCTCCCGTCCGCGGAACATGATGGTGACTTTGACTTTGTCTCCTTCTTCAAGAAAACGGATGGCATTGCGAATTTTCGTTTGAAAATCATTGTCCTCGATGTTGGGGCGCAGCTTCACTTCCTTGATGCTGATGATGTGCTGCTTCTTCCGGGCTTCCCTTTCCCGCTTGCTCTGCTCGTACTTATACCGGCCCACGTCCATGATCTTGCACACGGGCGGCTTCGCGGCGGGGGCTACCTCTACCAGATCCAGCCCGCTTTCCAACGCGATTTGCATAGCATCCCTGGGGGACATGATTCCCAGTTGTTCTCCGGTCTCACCGACCAGGCGAATTTCTCGGGTCTTGATTTCATCATTGACCCTGAAGCCATCTTTACTGATATGTTTCACCTCCATAAATGAATAAGATTTGGTTTGTGAATAAAGAAAAGCGGAGAAACTCCGCTTTTCATGGCATAACAACACCTGGTTGTATCCTTGTTTACCTGTACGACTTATCGCAAGGTGAGAAGCGGACGGCTTCTACTTGATGTCGCGGCTGACGCGCTTCCTTAGTTTATGAAAAGAATCCGGTTTTGTCAATACCGCATGATGTTTTTTTATGGCGGCAACCGCCGTAATTCTACATCAAATCGTCCGGATAGGCCAGCTCCGTGACAACCTCCCCCGTCTTCCCGTCAATGACCGTCATGACGAAGTAGACGTTCTGCCCCAGCATGAACTGATATTGCTCAAAGGGGTAGCAGAAGAAGTACAGCAGCTGGATAAGCAAGTCGTCGTTGTCGTAGTCCTCCACGTATAGTTGCATGGAGCGCATATCGTCGGTATAGGTGATCTTCGTAAGATACCCGACCTCGGAGATGAAGTAGTCGATGTTGTAGTCCACATCCCCCCGGAAGGAGTTCATGAAGTTCTCCTGCAGCGCTTTGCTCATCGTTATCGTGACCGTATCGTCGGCATTCTTCACCGCGGCGATATAGTCGTTCACCTCGATGAACTCAGGGCTCAAGTCTACGCCCTCAAACATCTCCGCGGGAAATGTGATGGACACGCTGTCGCCGTGGTCGACGAGGTTTGGCTGCTCATCCAGCCAGGCGGGGCGGTTCGGGTTCGCGTCCTGCGGAGCAGGGCTGTGGGCGCTGCCGGGGCTGCTTTGGCCGCTGTCTGACCCGCCTTGAGGGCTTCCGCAAGCCGCGAAGGCCAGGACCAGCATGGCTGCGATACCAAGAGCTAAGATTTTATTCTTGATTATGCTCATTTGCCGTCCCTGTCCATTTCCATGAGTTCGAGGCTCCGCCCGGCTACTTCTTCCTTGAGTTTACGCTTGAACGCGAGGAAATTCACCGTGCCCTTGTCGCCCTTGCCTCTTATGCGCAAAGCCACGGCGCCCATGTCCTGCTCCTTGTCGCCCACCACCAGCATATACGGCGCGCGCTCGTTCTGGGCTTCCCTGATTTTAAAGCCTATCTTCTCGCTGCGCAAGTCGGCCTCCACGCGGAAGCCTTCCGCCTTGAGCTCCCTTGCCAGGAAGTCGGCGTACTTATGCTGCCTGTCGGTGATGGGCAGTATCTTGACCTGCACCGGCGCCAGCCAGGTGGGAAAAGCCGCCGCGAAATGCTCGGTGAGTATGGCGATGAAGCGTTCCAGGCTGCCGTAAGCGGTACGATGCACCATCACCGGCCTGTGCTTCTGCCCGTCTTCCCCCACATAGGTCAAATCGAAGCGCTCGGGCATCTGGAAATCCAGCTGTATGGTGCCGCACTGCCATGTCCTGCCCAGGGAATCCTTCAGGTGGAAGTCGATCTTCGGCCCGTAGAAAGCCCCGTCGCCGGGATTGATGGCGTATTCGGCGCCCAGGGACTTCAGCGTATCCTCCAGAGTGGCTTCCGCCATCCGCCAGGTCTCTTCGTCCCCCAGATGCTGCTCGGGCATGGTGGACAGCTCGAGGCGGTAGTCGAAGCCAAACATTTTATAGATGGAATCGATGAGCCTGACTACACCGGCCACTTCCTCTGTGATCTGGGATGGCAGCATGTAGAGGTGGGCGTCGTCCTGGGTGAAGCAGCGCACCCGCATCAGCCCGTGGAGGGCGCCGGAGAGCTCATGCCTGTGGACCAGGCCCATCTCCCCCCAGCGCAGGGGGAAATCCCGATAACTGTGGAGCTCGCTATTGTAGATGAGCAGCGAACCCGGGCAGTTCATGGGCTTAATGGCATAGTCCTCTTCATCTATGACTGTGGTGTACATGTTGTCTTTATAATTGAACCAATGCCCGCTCCGCTCCCACAGCTCACGGTTGAGGATGACGGGCGTGCTTACTTCGTCGTAACCCCAGGCCCTGTGCACCTCGCGCCAGTACGCCATTAGCTCGTTTCGCAGGATCATCCCCTTGGGGTAGAAGAAGGGGAAACCGGGGCCTTCGTCTTTGATGGTGAAAAGCTTCAGCTCCTGCCCAAGCTTGCGGTGATCGCGCTTCTTCGCTTCCTCTATCCTGTCCAGATGCTCCTGAAGCTCCTGCTTCGAGAAGAAAGCGGTGGCGTATATGCGCTGCAGCATTTTGTTTCTCTCGCTGCCCCTCCAGTATGCGCCGGCCAGGGACATGAGCTTATATGCCTTGATGTATCCGGTGGAGGGCACATGGGGCCCCGCGCAGAGATCCGTGAAATCCCCCTGCCTGTAGAAGCTGATCTCCGCGTCTTCATCCAGATCGCCGATCAGCTCCACTTTATAGGTCTCGCCCTTATCCCGGAAGAATTTCAGCGCGTCCTCCCGGCCCATGGTGAAACGCTCCAGGGGGATGTTCTCTTTGATGATTCTCCCCATTTCGGCGGATATGGCTTCCATAGCTTCGGGGTCGAAAGGCTTCTCCGGGTCAAAGTCATAGTAGAAACCGTCCTCGATGGACGGCCCGATGGCAAGCTTCGTGCCGGGGTACAACCGCAGCGCCGCCTGGGCCATGATGTGGGAGCAGGTATGGCGGTAGGCGTCCCTGCCTTCTTCATCTTCGAAGGTAAATATTTCCACTTCCCCGTCTTCCATGACAGGTTCGTTCAGCTCGGTCACCTTGCCGTTTACCTTGCCCAGCAGCGCGGCTTTCTTCAAATCGCGATCCAGCTCCCCGGCCATGGCTATCAACGTAGTGCCTTGGGGAAACTCCATGGATTTGTCGCGGTTTTTCCACTGAATATGAATGTTCATAGCCTTTCCTCCTTTTAGGGTGCGGGGGTCAAACCCCTTGATAACCATTGCAGTATATAGCCGCCGCCGGCAAAAGTCAAGCCGGCAGCCATTGACAAGGGCCCGCGTTATGCATATGATAGAGCTTGTTTAACGATTCTACGCCGTCTGGAGGGCATATGCTTACTGAAGAAGTCGCCGCGAATATCTACCGCATACAAGTCACCCTGCCCAATAACCCCCTGAAGTACCTGAATAGCTACCTGATCAAGGACCCTGACGGCAGCCTCCTCATCGACACCGGTTTCCGTATGGACGAGTGCCGGGCTGACCTTCTCGCCGGGCTGGCGGAGCTGGGCGAAAGCCCCGGGGGCGTGGATATCTTCCTCACCCATCTGCACGCGGATCATGTAGGGCTAGCCGCCGAGATCGTCGGCGAAGGCAGGACGATGATGATAGGCGAGACCGACAGGGACTGGCTGGTGGGTACGATCACTTCTCAGGAGAAGTGGAACAGAAACGCCGAAAAGTATCTCGCCGCCGGCATGAGCAGGGAAGCCATCGACGAAATGCCCACCTTCAGCCCAGTCAGGGAAGCCGCCCCCATCATCCTCGGGGACTATGTGGGCGTCAGTGAAGGTTTCGTACTGGATATCGGCGGCTACCGCCTGCGCTGCGTCGAGACCCCCGGCCACACCCCGGGGCATATGTGCCTGTGGGACGAAGAGAAGCAGCTGATGTTCACCGGCGACCACGTATTGTTCGACATTACGCCGAATATCACCGTATGGGGCAATATGGACGATTCCCTGCGGTTCTACTTAGACTCCCTGAAAGCCGCGAAGCCTTACCCGGTCAAGACTGCGCTGCCCGGCCACCGCATGACCGGGGATTTCGCCAAGCGCATCGACGACTTGCTCAGCCATCACGACAGGAGGCTGGAAGGGGTGCTGGATATCATCGGCGGCGCCCCCGGCTTATGCGGCGTAGATATAGCGAAGAGGATGAAGTGGAAGATCCGCGCGGATAGCTGGGAAGACTTCCCCGAAGCGCAAAAGATATTCGCCATCGGCGAATGCCTCTCCCACCTTGAGTACCTGCTGCGGGAAAAGAAAATCACCGCCCGCAAGGACGGCGATGTGAACCATTATTACCTTATTTAACATGGGGCGCTGCCCCATACCCCGTCTCTCCGCGAGGCAAAGCCCCGCTACGTTCCATAGGCTGTGCCTGTAGGCAACCTAAGGGTGGCATTTGTCACAGGCTTGCCTATGCTATGCATGCCCTATTCGGTTGGGCGCTGCCCCATACCCCGTCTCTCCGCGAGGCAAAGCCCCGCTACGCTCCATGGGCAACGCCTGTCGCTCATACCCCCGGCCTGACCGTCTTGGCGGCGGACCAACCCGCCAGCAGCCCCGATGACCAGGCCCATTGGAGGTTGTACCCACCGCAGGGGCCGTCCACGTCCAGTATCTCTCCCGCGGCAAACAAGCCTGGTATGAGATTGGATTCCAGGTTGAGCGCGTTAAACTGATTTAGATCCAGGCCGCCCAAAGTGATTTGGGCGTTTTGCCATCCCACGGGCCCTTCCACGGGGAAGGTCCAGCCCTTGATCAGCGCCGCCAGGGCGTCCAACTCGTCTTTGGTCAGGCTGCCGCAGTCCCTTTCCGCCGTATCAAGATTAGCCGTCTTCATCAGTTGCACGCCGACTATCCGCTGAAATATCCCGGTGAAGAACTCCTCCAGGGGCCTGCCGGACAAGCGCTCCGCCCTTTGCTGCAGCTCCGCGGTCAAATCGGGCAAAGTGAAATCGGGCAGCAGGTCGAGTGAGACCAGGTTGCCTTTGCTGAACCGGGAAAGGTCAAATATGGATATACCGGATAAGCCAAACTCCCGGAAGAGTATCTCTCCCCTCTCCTGGGCCAGCAGTTTATCATGGCTATACAGGGAGGCTGTACCCGTCACCCGGAGCCCGTTCAACGAGGGCAAACCCAGCTCCCGCTGCTTACTCGTCGGGCACTTCAGCCCAGCCAGCCCCGGCGTCATGTCCGTGACCGTATGCCCGAGGCTCTCCGCCAGCTTGAAGCCGCTGCCGTCGCTGCCCAGCTGGGGAGCGGCTTTGCCTCCCGTGGCCAGGATGATGGTCTGGGCTTGGATCAGCCCCCCCGCGCAGGCGAGGTGAAAGGCTTTGTCCCAGTGTATGTTCATCACGGAGAAGTCCGTCTCCACGACGACCCCTTTTTCCTCAAGCAGAAGGCGCAGTATGTCGAGCATGGAAGAAGACGTGCCGGAAGCCGGATAGAGGCGCCCGTCCTCTTCTTCCTCGGACATGAGGCCGGACTTGGCGAACCGATCCACGATGTCTTCCGGCGAGCACGCGGCAAAAACCCTTCGCACAAAGTCGGGCCTGTTGTACGCCTTCGTGTCGATTTTCGTGTTGCTGTAGTTGCATCGCCCGTTCCCCGAGGCCAGGAGCTTGCGGCCCACCCGCTGCCCGGCTTCAAGGATGACGACCTTGCCGTCCGCGCCCAGCCTTGACGCCGCGCCTATGCCCGCCATCATGCCGGAAGCGCCGCCGCCGATGACTGCTACGTCGTAAATGATTTCAGGCTCCGTCATGCCCTGCCTACCCCTTTCTCTTTCGCCATCAACCTATATCTACGGTGGTGAACCCAAATATCCGCTCCAAAGGCTCCCGTTCCTGCTCGCCTTTGTACATCTTGAGCCGGGCTTCCCAAGGGGTCATCCCCATGGCGAATCCCAGCTTGATGGACTGGACATTGGTTTCCGCCACGTCCATGTATACGCTTTCCGCTACCGTCTTCACCGCGAAGTGCCGTATCAGCTCTTCCGCCCGGTCGTAGTCGTCCGCGAAGACTGGTCCAAGCCGCCAGCCTTTGCGGCAGCGGCGCATGCAGCCCCAGCCCTTGATCTCCCCTTCTTTCAGGACGCAAAGGCTGACCATGGCAGGCGTATCTAACCAGTTCTTGAGGAAAGGCGCCCTGGGCATACCAAAGAAAGCGGCGTCGTACTCCACCAGTCGACGGAAGTCGATGTCCTGGGCGGAGTAGATATCGTCGCTTACCCTGCCTTCCGCAAATATGCTGCCGCCGTAGCGGATGACATTGCATATACCGTAGAAGCCGTAGGATTCGTAGAACTCCTTGCCCTCGGGCAAACCATTGATCCGGATGCGCTTGTCCCCCGCCGCCTCCATGGCGTGCTCCCAGAGGGTCCTGCCTATGCCCCGGCCCCGGTAGGGGGGAAGCACGAAATGGTTTCCGATGACGGCTAAGCGGTCGTCGTAGCCGACGACGGAGACGCCCCCCGCCATGCCGCCGTCCACCTCCGCCAGAAAGAAGCCGTCGGGGTCGGCCTGGTAAAACGCCACGCCGTCGTACAAACCGGGGTTCCAGCCTTCTTTGTAGGCTACCTCCATGGGGAAGACCATTTCCTGGAGGGAAAGGTTTCGGATCGTCAGCATGTCTCGCCCACCTCAGTTATCGATTTCCATATATATACTATTAAACAAATGTATTCCTGTCAAGTATCGTTTCTGTTCACGGCGAGGCAGCAGTTCACGGGAGTGAACTCTTGCCCATCCGTCAGCTTTCCGTGTCGGTCTGCTTTACCGGCTTCAGGTTGCCGGTCTTTTTTCTGCGCTCTTCCAGCAGTTCGTACAGTTCTTCGAGCCCCAGCCCCGTTTGCGCCATGAGCACCAGCACATGGTAGATGAGATCCCCTATCTCTGCCTTCAGCTCCTCGTTGCTCCCGTTTTTCGCGGCGATGATCACCTCGGACAGCTCTTCCCCGCATTTCTTCAGTATCTTGTCCAGCCCCTGCTCAAAGAGGTAGCTGGTATAGGAGCCTTCCCCGGGGTTCGCCTTGCGGTCTAAGACCACTTCATATAGTTCGTCGATCACTTTACTCATAAATCATACGCCTCGCTTATTATCCCAGGATCGGATTGAAGAAACAGCTGTGGCTGCCCGTATGGCAGGCAGGCCCGGTCTGCTCCACGCGGATGAGCAGCGTGTCTTTGTCGCAGTCCCCGGCGATGGAGACGACTTTCTGCACATGACCCGAGGTCTCGCCCTTATGCCAGAGCGCCGCCCTGGAGCGGCTGTAGAACCAGGTGTACCCGCTCTCCACGGTTTTCTCCAGGCTTTCCCGGTTCATATACGCCAGCATCAGCACTTCCCCCGTGCCATCCTCCACGACGATGGCGGGGATCAGCTCCCCCTTCTGAAAGTACTCGTCATACATTTCCGCTTCGCCCCCATCATTCAGCCGGCGCTTCATTCAGCCGACGCTTCCGCCACTTTGAACGCTTCAGTAAGGTCCAAGTCGCCGCTGTATATCGCCTTGCCGCAGATGGCGCCGTATATGCCCAGCCCTTTCAGCGCCCGTATATCTTCTAGCCCTTTGACGCCGCCGCTGGCGATGATTGGGCAGAACACATGTTCCGCCAATGCCCTCAACTGCTCCAGGTTAGGCCCGGCTAAGGTACCGTCCCGGGAGATATCGGTGAAGATAAGCGCTCCGGCGCCGAGCCTCTCCATCTCCGAGGCAGCGGACAGGTAGTCCGCCCCGCCTTCTTCCAGCCAGCCTTCCACCATGACCCGCCCGTCCTTCGCGTCTATCCCCACGGCTACCCTGTCCCCATAGCGGGCGGCCGCTTCCGCTACCAGCTCCGGCCGGCGCATGGCCGCCGTCCCCAGTATCACCCTTTGTATCCCGTGGCTCAGGTAGTAGTTGACAGCGTCCATGTCCCTTATGCCGCCCCCCAGCTCTACCAGGAGCCCGCTTTCCCCGGCTACCCTGAGGAAAACCTCGCTGTTTTCCCTGCGCCCGGCTACGGCGCCGTCCAGATCTACCATATGCACCCAGGACGCCCCGGCTTCCTTGAAAGCCGCGGCTGCCGCCATGGGGTCGGGGGCTACCTCATGGGAAGTGGCGAAATCCCCTTTATATAAGCGCACGCAGCGCCCGTTCTGTATATCGATGGCCGGCAGCAGTATCACACCAATACGCCTTTCGACGAGAGTATCCCTTGCCCCTGTACGGGAGCCGCCGCCTGGCGCAGGGCATGGCCGAAAGCTTTAAATATAGCTTCGCATGAGTGGTGGTCGTTTTCCCCTTCCAGCAGGCGTATATGCAGGGTCATGCCCGCGGCGGAAACCAGCCCGCGGAAGAACTCCCGGGCCAGGCAGGTATCGAAGCCCCCGACGGACGGGTTGGCAAAGGCCGCGTCAAACTTCAGGTAAGGCCGCCCGCCGGCGTCCAGGGCGACCCGGGCCAGGGCGTCGTCCATGGGCAGAAGCATGCTGCCAAAGCGCGCGATGCCCCCGAAGTCCCCCAGGGCTTCCTTCAATGCCTGGCCGAGGACAATGCCGCAATCCTCCACCGTATGGTGGCCGTCTACCTCCAGGTCGCCTTTTACCGATACATTCAGGTCCAGCGAGGCGTGAACAGCCATAGCCGCGAGCATATGGTCGAAGAACCCTATGCCCGTATCGATATTAAACGTGCCCGCGCCGTCCAGATTGAGCACAAGATCGACGTCGGTTTCCTTCGTTTTTCTTTTGCACGCCGCCGTCCGTTCGGTTTTTTTCATCGCTCATATCCCCTTCAATGTTTGATGTGGCTCTGCCCCGTCTACTGCAGCGTCCTCAGCGCATCCAGGAACTTCTGGTTTTCCTCCAGGTTCCCCACAGTGACCCGTAGGAAATCCGGGAAGCAGCGCACCAGTATCCCTTTTTTCTTCAGAAACCCGTAGACCTCGTTGTTTTTCCCTTTGTTAAAGCAAAGCACCACAAAATTCGTTTTCGGCTCGGGGATGAGATGGAATTCATACAAGGTTCCCTTCCACTCCGCTTCCAGCTTGAGCAGGGCCCCCGCCAGGAACCCCCGGGCCGCCAGTATTTCCCTCTGCGCTTCTTTCAATATATCCTGATGCTTGTAGATAGCCGCCCCCGCCGCCTGGGTCATGGCGTTTACATTGTACGGCGATTTCAGGGCCTGTAAGGCTTTCGTCAGCTTCTTGTGGCAGACGGCGAAACCCAGCCGGATCGCGGCGCTGCCCACCGCTTTCGACGACGTGCGCAGGATGATGAGGTTGTCGAACTCTTCCGCCTCGTTGATCAGGCTTTGGTTCCAGAAGTCCATATATGCCTCGTCGATGACGACCAACACCTCCGGCAGCTCCTTAAGCAAGGCCCGCAGGGGCATTTTCTTCAGCCCCTGGGACGTGGGGTTGCAGGGGTTGGAGAAGATGAGCCCCCGGCAGTGTTCCTCTTTCGCCAGCCTGACCAGGGCTTCCGGCTCGATGCGGTAGTCCCCGGCCTTTTGGTACCGGACCAGCTCGAGTTCCGCCTCGTCCGCGTAGAATTCATACATGGAGAAGTCCGGTTCGGCGACGAGGACTTTTTCCCCTTTTGAGAAAAAGCCGCTCAGGATCAGCCCGATGAGCTCGTCCGAACCGTTGCCCGCCGTGACCAGGGCCGGTTCGACGCTGTAGTAGTCCGCGAAGGCTTTGCAGCATTTGGCTGCCTCGGGGTCGGGGTAGCGGTTGAACGCCACTTTTCTTACCGCCGAAAGGATATCTTTCTTCATATCCGGATGCACGGGCAGAAAGGACTCCCCGGCGTTCAGGACTACTTTATACTTCCCCTTCTCTGTCTCGTAGGGGGCCAGATTGATCACTTTTTCGTTCAGCTGGTAGGTCATAAGCCTTCCTCCCGCCGTATCCTGACGGCATTCGCGTGGGCGTCCAGCCCTTCCTGGACGGCAAGCCGGCGGATATACGGCTCGGCTTCCGACAGCGCATCCTTGGGATACCACACGTAACTATAATACTTGATAAAGCTCTCAACTGACAAGGGGGAGAAAAAACGCGCGGTAAACCCTGTGGGCAACACATGGTTTGGCCCGGCGAAGTAGTCCCCAAGGGGCTCCGGGGAGTAATGCCCCAGGAAAAGCGCCCCGGCGTTGGTCAGCCGATCCGTGTAGGCCATAGGGTCGTCCAGCATGACCTCCAGGTGCTCCGGGGCAAACGCGTTGGCGAAACGCACGCCGCTCTCCACATCCTCTGTGAGGACAACGGCGCCGTAGCGGTCCAGGGCTTCCCGGACGACGGCTTCCCGGGGCAGCAAGGCGGCCTGCCGCTCCACTTCCGCCAGCACCTTGTCCGCCAGGCTCCGGCTATGGGTGACCAGCACGGCGGAAGCCATCACGTCGTGCTCCGCCTGGGAGAGCAGATCCGCCGCCGCGTAAGCCGGGTCGGCGCTTTCGTCAGCCAGTACCAGTATTTCACTTGGCCCGGCGATCATGTCGATATCCACCTCGCCGTACAGGAGCTTCTTCGCTGTAGCTACGTAAATGTTGCCGGGGCCGACGATCTTGTCCACCCTGGGTATCGTTTCGGTCCCGTAAGCCAGGGCTGCCACCGCCTGGGCGCCGCCCAGCAGAAAAACCCTGTCCACCCCCGCCAGCGCCGCCGCGGCAAGCACCGCCGGATCCGCCAGACCGTCCCTGCGGGGGGGCGTGACCATGATGATTTGCCCCACACCGGCGATCTTAGCCGGTATGGCGTTCATCAGCACCGTAGACGGGTAAGCCGCCGTGCCCCCCGGGACATATATCCCTACCCGGTGGAGCCCCCTGCACTTCCTGCCCAGCACGACGCCGTTTTCCTTTCTCTCTTCGAAGGCGCGGGGCCGCTGCTTGCTATGGTATTCCCATATATTAGCAGCCGCTTTCTTCATCGCTTCGATCAGTTCCGGCGCCAGCCCGGCGGCGGCGTCGTCCAGGGCCTGGCGGGGCGCCTCCCTCACCGGCGGCAGGAATCCGTCCAGCTCCAGGGTAAAGCGGTCGCAGGCTTCGTCCCCGTGCTCCCTGACTTCGCCGATGATGGCGGAGACCCGGGCTTTGACAGCGGTATCGGTTTCCCTGTCCCTGGCTTTCAGCTCTTCGATGAAGCGGTACTCCGCCGTTCCGTCCGCCTGGATGACCCTCATCATGCCCCTCCCTTTTCTACTGTGACCAGAGGCCGCAGGCGATGGATGAACCCGTCGATTTCTTCCTTGCGCAGCTTCATGCCAGCGACGTTGACCACAAGCCTGGCGGACAGGTGGGCGATATGCTCCTTTTCTTCCAGGCCGTTCGCCCGCAGCGTGCCCCCGGTCTCCACAATGTCCACGATGCCGTCGGCCAGCTCCAGCAGGGGGGCCAGCTCCACGGAGCCTTCGATTTTCACGATGTTTACATCCATGGCTTTGCTTTCAAAGAAGCCCCGGGCGATGTTTGGGTACTTGCTCGCCACGGTTTTCGCCCCGAAGCCCTGATAGAAATCCTTGCCGACGCCCGCGGCCAGTATCATACGGCAGCGGCCGAAGCCAAGATCCATCACCTCGTAGAGGCTCTGGGCCGACTCCATGATGGTGTCCTTACCCACGATGCCCATGTCGCACACGCCGTGCTCCACATAGGTGATGATGTCCTGGGATTTCGCCAGAACAAGGTCCAGCCTTCCGCCGTCCAGGGGCAGGATGAGTTTCCTGCCCTTGTCCTTTGCCGCCGAGCAATCCATGCCCATTTTCTCCAGCAGCGCTTGTGTCTCTTCCTCAAGCCTGCCTTTCGCCACGGCGATCCGTAGTGGTTTCATCCCGGCCCGCCTCCCTTCTCCGCATCCGGCCCGTAGATACGTACGGCCTCGCCCACGGTATGGATGCTGCTTATCCTCTTGCTTAGCGCGTAGGCCTTACATTGGTCGAGGTTCTCAAATAAGCCGTTTTCCACCGCCCCGCCCCGGCTTTCGCGCAGGGATTGGGCGTATTTCATGCCGTCGATCTCATAGCCCGGTTCACCCCACACCAGCAGCCCCGGCGCTTCCGATGGCTCCTCCGAGCCCTGATCCAGGCGGTTTTTCGTCAGCAGATCCACATTTACGCCGAAGCCTACGGCCGGAAGCTTTTCACCGAAGCGCTCCAGGAGGCGGTCATAGCGGCCCCCTACCAGTACGGCCTCCCCGGATCCCTGTAGGTATACCTGGAAGATGATGCCTGTGTAGTAGTCGTTGGCGTTGACGAATCCCAGGTCGAGCATGACTTTTTCCCCAAGGCCGAAGCGGGGCAGCATCTCGAATAAGGCGTGCATATATTCGATGATGTCCTTCGTCTCTTGGTCATGGAAGAGCCCCGCCGCCTGGCGGAACACTTCCCCCCCGCCGAAGAGCCCGGGCAGCGCCTTGATGACCCGTACCGCCTCCCCCTGCCCCATCGTGTCAAGGAAATCGCTGAGGGTAGGGTAATTTTTCGCCTGTATGAGCTGCCTGAGCTGCTCCTTGACCCTCTCGTCCGGCGTCAGCCTGGAGATCAGCAATTCGCACAGCCCGCCGTGCCCCAGCTCAATGCGGTAGTCCCGCAACCCGCAGGATTCCAGGGCCTCTGTCGCCAGCTGCAGCACTTCAAGGTCGGCCCGGATGGTATTGGCGCCGATGAGCTCCACCCCCATCTGGGAGGTCTCTATGTTGTGGCCGCTGTAGAGGTTTTTCTGCCGGTATATCCGCTGATTGTAGTATAACCGCAGCGGTTTCTCACTGTGCTTCAGCCTTGTGGCTGTCAGCCTGGCGATGGGCGCCGTGGAGTCGGGGCGCAGGACCAGTATCCTGCCTTCGTTGTCCACAAGCTTGAACATGTGTTCGCTGCCCGTATTACCCGGCGCTTCGGCGAATACGTCCAGGTATTCTATCCCCGGCGTGATCACCGGGCGGTAGCCGTAGCTTTGGAAGCTTGCTTTCAGCCTGTCTTCGATCCGGCCCTGGGCTTCGCATTCCTCCAGGAGTATGTCTCTTGTGCCCTTTGGCGTGGACAAGTAATCCTTCTTTATCATCCCTTATCCGTCCTTTACTACTTTAACGCTTTATCGCTTTACTTTGATGAAGTATACATAGCTCCGGCGTGTTTGTCAAGCCTATTGCCGCTTTTTTTGTGTTATAATATTGCTGTTTCGTTACAGTAACGATAGATAAAGGAGACTGCCCTATGCCCGCGATGATTCCCATGGACCTCCACACCCACAGCGAAAACTCCCACGACGCTGACTATCCCGTCGGCGAGATGTGCGAAGCCGCCATCAAAGCCGGCGTCGCCGTTTACGCCGTCACCGACCATTATGACGTCAACAACCTAGACCCGGATTTTGCCTTACTCGACCGATCGATAAAGAGATCCGTCAGTGATATACTGGCCGCGAAAGAGCTCTACCGGGGCAAGCTTGAGCTTCTCGCGGGTATAGAGCTGGGCCAGCCCCTGGAGAAGCTGTCAAAATCTGAGGAGATCCTGGAAAGCTACCCCTTTGATTTCGTCCTGGGTTCGCTGCACAACGCGCCGGGGCGCCTGGACATATACTACTATAACCGGCCCGGGGATGGCAGCTTGTTTGACGCCGAGCTGGAAGCCTACTTCTCCGCCTTAGTGGAGATGATACACTGGGGCCGCTTTGACGCCGCCGCCCACATCACTTACCCCTTCCGCTTCATCTCACCGGGGGACAGGGAAAGCTACCCCTTCGGCCGCTGGGACGATTATCTGGAGGCTGCGGTGAAAACCCTGGCGGAGAAAGGGCTTGCCCTGGAGATAAATACGAACAACCCTTCTTACATCCTGCCCGGCTTGAGATGGATCAAGCGGTTTAGGGATCTGGGCGGAGAGAAGCTCACCCTGGGCTCCGACGCCCATAGCCCGCGAAGGGTGGGTACGGGCATACCGGACGGCATGAGGGCAGCGGCAGAGGCGGGCTTTGATTATCTCTGCTATTTCGTCAACCGCGAGCCTAAGTATATTCGAATCTCGGATTATCCGTGACACAAAAGGGACGGTTCTCTTTGTGTCAAATGCCCAAACCGCTACCACTCTTCAAACAAATGCCCGATCAGCCGCCATCCTTCGTCCAGATACGGCCCCTTTGCCCCGTTCGCCTCGGTATAGGCAAGCCCGCCGCCGAGGTTTTTCCTGCTGTCGTAAAGCAGATACGGCACCGGTTCGCCGTCATGCCCCCGGTTTGACGTCAGTGTCTTGTGATCGCTGAGGATAAGCAGGCGGAAACCCTCCCCCAGCTTATCCAGCCCCTGGGTTAGCCTTGACACACAGCGGCTATCCAGCCACTCTATGGCTTGTATCTTGCCTTTCGTGTCGCCGTTGTGCGTGCACTCGTCCGGGGCTTCGATGTGGAGCAAGGCGAAATCCGCCCCTGCCGCCAGCCCTTCCAGGACGCCGTCGGTCTTGCCTTCGAAGTCCGTATCCAACTCGCCCGTCGCCCCTGGTACGGTCATATAGCGCAAGCCGACCAGGGCGCCTATGCCCCACACCAGCGGCACGGCGCTCATGACGAAGCCGTCCTTATGATACTTCTCCCGGAAGTCCGGCAGGGCGATGGCTGAGCCTTCCGCCCATATCCATATCCCGTTAGCCGGCAGCTTTCCTTCAGCGCGGCGCCCTTCGTTGATGGGATGCTTGTCCAGTATCTGATGGGCCAGCTCCATCATTTCGTTGATGCCGGAAGCCGCCGGGCAGCCGGCAGGCAGCAGCCCGCCCACTTCCTCCCCCAGATGGTCGTGGGGGGGGATGGCGACGAGCCCCTTGATGTCGGCGCCCTTCTGCACGGCGATGTGCCGGAAGGAAGGATTCAGGTGGAAGGCCATGCGGTTCTTCTCCGCCAGCTTCTGAAACCTTTTGTCCGCCAGCAGGCTTTGCATGAGGGCGACGGAGCTTTCCCCTTCGATGGATCCGCCGCTGTGGGAGAGTATCTTCTTGCGCCGATACGGGACGTCGCCGTCTTCCAGGGCGACCATATTGCAGCGGTAGGATACGTCCCCTTCTTCCAGGCTGACCCCCGACCCGGCTGCTTCCAGGGGGGAGCGGCCGGAGAAATACTTCCTCGGGTCGTAGCCAAACACGCTCAGGATAGCCGTATCACTGCCCGGCGCCACGCCCTCCGGTATCGTCCGGACGCTGCCCAGCTCGCCCTTCATGGCAAGCCCGTCCATCACCGGCTTGCGGGCATACTCAAGGGGGGTCATGCCCCCCAGCTCGGGCACGGGGTTGTCCGCCATCCCGTCGCCGATCACAATGACATATTTCACAACTCGCCTACTCCTTTGTCGTTAGATTTGCCTAATTCTTTTTCTAATAAATTTATTAGTAATTTTAGTCTATTGTGCGGACAAAAGCAAGGCGCTGCCAGTATTGAGTGTGAAAATACCCACCCGGCAAGGCTTTATGCTGCCCTGCCGGGTGGATTACTCTTTATGCGTTTTGCGGCAAACACGCCGACTTAACTATATCAAGCGTATACTTTAACAGCCCTCTTATAGCTCCGCCTTCCACAGGCCGTGGAGGTTGCAGTACGCGAAGGCGGCGACGGCTTTGTCGCCGACGACCCCGAACACCAGTTCCGGCGCTTCTCCCGCCTTCAGGTTCTTGCGCTGCCCGCCCCTCTCCGTCTGCAGGTATATCCATTCGATGTGATGGTCCTCCGCCATGGGATGGGCGGCTGAACCCACCGATACCGTGCACTTCTCGCCGGATACCTTCACGACAGGGATGTGCTTCTCCCGGGCCGCTTCCGTCGAGTTGGGGATCAGCTCTTTCATCGGTTTGCCGCAGCACACCAAGGGCGCGCCGGTGATGGTGATGGCGCCTACCAGGTTGCCGCAGGTCACGCAGGTGAAGAACGCTTGTTTTTTCGCCATGATATAATCCCTCCATTCTTTTTTTTACAAATCGTAATACTTCTTAAACTCCAGGGGATGGGGGACGATGCTCACTTCCTCCGCGTCTTTCCTTATCTTCTTCAGCTGGTCGTCGATCAGGCCCTGGGAGAATACCCCTCCGTTTAGCAGGAACCCGTGATCCTTCTCCAAAGCGTCGGCCGCCTCCTCTAGGGATTTGGGCAGGCCTTTCACTACTTTTTTCTCTTCCTCGGTGAGGTAGTACATATTCTTGTCGTAAGGCCCGAAGCCAAGCTTAGTGGGGTCGGATTTCTTCTGGATCCCGTCCACGGCAGCCATGACGATAGCCGAATAACACAGATAGGGGTTCGACGTAGCGTCCGCCGGCCGGAACTCAAAGCGCTTGTCCTCCGGCTGGATGGCGTATCCCGGTATGCGGATGACGGCGCTGCGGTTAGCTGTGGCGAAGCAGATGGTCACCGGCGCCTCGTAGCCGGGCACGAGCCTTTTGTAGGAGTTGGTAGACGGGCAGGTAAACGCCGTCAGGGCGGCGGCGTGCTCCAGGATGCCGCTTATGGCGTAGAGGGCTGTAGGGCTCAGGTTGGAATAACCCTTCTTGTCGTAGAACACGGGCTTCCCCCCATTGAACATCTGGAGATGCACATGCATGCCGTTGCCCGCTTCCCCATAAAATGGCTTCGGCATAAACGTCACGGTCTTGCCGTTTTTCACCGCGATATTTTTCACGAAATACTTCAGCTTCTGCGTCCTGTCCGCCATCTCCCTCAGGGTGGAGAAGTTCAGCTCGATCTCCACCTGCCCGGGCCCCCCGTTTTCCGAATGGTGGTACTTCACCGGGACGCCGTTGTCCTCCAGGGTGCGGACCATCTGGTTACGCAGCTCGTAGCTCACGTCCTGGGGCTGGTCGGCATGGTAGCCCTTATGCCCCATCACCTTGAAGCCTTTGTTTCGGTACAGGTCGTCGTAGGGGCTGTCGATGGAGTTCCAGCCGGCCTGAGCCGAGTCGAGATGCACCTCGATGTGGTTCATCTCATTGCGGTACTCTACATTGTCCAGCACATAGAACTCAAATTCCGGCCCGAAAAGGCAGTTGTCCGATATCTTCGCGTCCTTCAGGAAACGCTCCGCTTTTTCCGCCACATACCTGGGGTCGCCCTCGAAGCGCGTGTACGTCTCGTCTATCCGGTAGATGTCGCCGATCATGGATATGGTCGGCGTTTCGATCACCGGGTCTACGAAAGCGGAGGACAAGTCCGGGATAAATACCATATCCGACTTCTCCACCGTCAGGAAGCCGTAGCTGGACCCGTCGAAGCCGATGCCTTTTTCCAGCAGCTCCGGGGTAAACCGCTCCACCGGGACGGACAGGTGATGCCACCTCCCGTCCAGATCGATTTCCTTAAAATCAAACATCTTGATGTTGTGCTTCTTCACCAAAGCCTGGATATCCGCGAAAGTCTTAGTCATCAGTATCTGCTCCCCTTATCCGTTAATCTATTGAAATGCATGAGATATTCTACCACAACGGCATCGATTATTCACTAAAAATTCGTCTGCTTGCTCTCCTTCAGCACCACGTCGTGATGCCCGCCCTCCACGATACTGGTAGCCGACACCAGGGTCAGCTTCGCGTTTTGGTGCAGCTCGGGGATGGACATGACGCCGCAGTTGCACATGGTGGCCTTCACCTTGCTCAAGGAGTTGCGCACATTGTCTTTCAGCCCGCCGGCGTAGGGCACATAGGAGTCCACGCCCTCCTCGAAAGCCAGGCTCTCGCTTTCCCCTAAGTCATAGCGCTGCCAGTTTTTCGCCCGGTTGGAGCCTTCGCCCCAGTACTCCTTCATGTAGACGCCGCCTACCAGCACCTTATTGGTCGGGCTCTCGTCGAAGCGGGCGAAGTAGCGGCCCATCATCAGGAAGTCCGCCCCCATGGCCAGCGCCAGGGTCATGTGGTAGTCGTACACGATGCCCCCGTCGGAGCAGATGGGGATGTAGACCCCCGTCTCCTCATAGTAGGCCTGCCTGGCCGCCGCGACCTCGATGAGGGCGGTAGCCTGGCCCCTGCCTATGCCTTTCTGCTCCCGGGTGATGCAGATGGAGCCGCCGCCTATCCCCACCTTCACGAAGTCCGCCCCCGCGTCCACCAGGTAGCGGAAGCCTTCTTTATCTACCACATTACCCGCGCCCACCCTGACCGCGCCGCCATAGGCTTCCCTTATCCACGCCAGAGTGTCGCCCTGCCATTGGTTGTACCCTTCCGAAGAATCGATGCACAGCACGTCCGCGCCGGCTTCCACCAGCGCCGGTACCCTTTCCTTGTAGTCCCTTGAGTTGACGCCCGCCCCTACCTGGTAGCGTTTCTGGCTGTCAAGCAGCTCGTTTACATTCTCCTTGTGGCTGTCGTAGTCCTTGCGGAACACCATATACTTCAGCCTTTGCTCCTTGTCCACCAGAGGCAGGGCATTCAGCTTATGCTCCCATATGATATCGTTGGCCTCGCTCAGGGTGGCGGTGTCCGGGGCGCAGATGAGGTCCTCGAAGCGCGTCATGAAGCTCTTCACCTTCGTCTCCGGGCTCATCCGGCTGGGGCGGTAATCCCGGCTGGTCACGATCCCCAGGAGCTTGCCGTTGGCGGTGCCGTCTGTGGTGACGGACATGGTAGAGTGCCCTGTCTTCGCTTTCAGCTTCAGCACTTCCTCTAATGTGCTCTCCGGGGTGATGTTGGAGTCGCTGGGTACGAAGCCGGCTTTGTAGCCCTTGACCTTAGCTATCATCTGGGCCTGGCTCTCGATGGGCTGGGAGCAGTAGATGAAGGCTATCCCCCCTTCCCTCGCCAGGGCTATAGCCATGGTATCGTCGGATACCGACTGCATGACGGCGGAAACCAGAGGGATATTGACGCCGATGCCGGGCGATTCGCCTTTGTTGAACTTGACCAGAGGGGTCCTCAAGTCGATATTGGCCGGAATACAATCATGGGATGTAAAACCCGGCACCAGCAGGTATTCCCCGAAGGTGCGGGAGGGTTCCGGAAAGATATAAACCATAAGCGTCTCCTCCTCTTTTGCTTGTCTATTTCGCTTCTGGCTACGCCCGCTTCCGCCTTCCGTTCGGTTACGTACGAGTGGTACGCGCCCTCACGTCCGACGTCGCTTGCCTTGCCAGAAACGAAATATCCTGCGCAACTTTTTCTTTTGTTTGTTTCGCTTCTGGCTACGCCCGCTTCCGCCAAAAACGAAATATCCTGCGCAACTTTATCTTTTGTTCTATTTCGTTTCACTCAAAGATGACTTTGTCGCCTTCGAAGGCCTTGATTTTCGCCAGGGACTCTACCCTTACGCCCTTCCCTCTCAGCAGCGCTCCGCCTTCCTGGAAGCTCTTCTCGATGACAATGCCGCAGCCGGCAAGATAAGCTTCCGACTGCGCTACGATGTCCGCCAGACCAAGCAGCGCCGCCCCCGTAGCCAGGAAATCATCCACGATAAGGATACGGTCCTCAGCCCGGATGTACTTCTGCGCCACCTGGATGTCGTAGGTCGTACCTCTGGTAAAGGACGTCACTTGGGAAAGGTAGAGGTCGCCGTCCAGATTCTTGGATTGGGTCTTTTTCGCGAATATCACCGGGCAGCAGTCGAAGTGAAGGGCGGTGATCACGGCCACCCCTATGCCGGAAGCCTCCAGGGTGAGTATCTTGTTGACGCCTTCCCCCGCGAATATGCTCTTGAATTCTTTTCCGATTTCGTCAAACAGGCTGATATCCATCTGGTGGTTGAGAAAGCTGTCCACCTTCAGAATATTGCCAGCCTTCACATGGCCCTCGTTGAGTATCCTTTCCTTAAGCAGCTCCATGATATCCACCTCCGATTTGCCCTATGATTTGCGTGTCAACAGGTAATCAATGAACTATATATAGTGTTACATTATATCGCCATATACTGTACCTGTCAATAAGCAATTCAAAACAGATATCCGCCGTCCACGCTTACGACCTGCCCGGTGATATACGCGGCTTCCCGTCCGCTCAGGTACAGGGCCAGCCCGGCTACGTCTTCCGGGGCGCCAAGCCTGCCCAGCGCCGTATCCTCAGCCAGCCCGCGAAGTATGCCGACGCCCAGCTCCCGGTTCATGGCTGTGTCGATGACCCCCGGCGCTACGCAGTTCACCCTTATCCCCGACGGCCCCAGCTCCTTGGCAAGGGCCTTCGTCATCCCCTCCAGGGCAGCCTTGGCCGCGGAGTAGTGTACCTCGCAGGAGGCGCCCGCCCTGCCCCACATAGAAGAAATGTTGATAATGCTGCCGGACTTGCGGCGTATCATAGCGGGCAGCACCGCTTTGCAGCAGTAGAAGGCGCCATGGACATGTACGGCGAACATATGTTCCCATTCTTCATCGCTGATTTCAGTAAACAGGCTTTGCCGGCTGTACCCGGCGTTGTTCACCAGGCAGGCGACTTCCCCCAGCCCTGCTTCCACCTTGGCGGCCATGACCCTGACCTGTGCCGCGTCGCTGATATCCGCCTGGAAGCAGCAGGCTGGCGCTCCGTATCCGGAGGCCAGCCTCAGGGCTTCTTCCGCCCCTTCCCGGTCGCGATGGTAGTGTATCGCCACTTGATAGCCCGCGGCGGCGTAAGCGCGTACCAGCGCCCTGCCGATGCCGCCGGAGGCGCCGGTGATCAGCACGGTTTGTGCCCCGCTGCCGCCGGCGCCCTTCCCTTCATATAAGCTCACTGTTTTTGTCCCACGACTTTCTCCACGGCATTCAATATATTCTGGTAGCCCGTGCACCGGCATATGTGGCCGGATATCAGCTTGCGCAGCTCCTCCCGGCTGTATGTCCTGCCGCTTTCCACCAGCTCCGTAGCCGTCATGATGAGCCCCGGGGTGCAGAATCCGCACTGTATGGCCGCTTCGTCGATGAAGGCTTGCTGTACCGGGGTCAGTTCGTTATCCAGCCCCCGCAGGCCTTCCGTGGTCAGCACATGCCTGCCCTCCGCCCAGCGGGCCAGGTAGATGCAGGAATCGATGGACTTCCCGTCCACCAGCACCGTGCAGGCGCCGCACTCCCCTACGTCGCAGCCCTTTTTCACGCTGGTCAGGCCCAGCCGGTTGCGCAGCATATCGGCCAGGGACTCGCGGTTGTCTACAGGCACTTCCACAGCCTTGCCGTTTACGGTGAGGCGCAGCAGCCAGTGCCGCCCGTCCCCGAAGCTTTCCCCTGTCTTGCGGGCAGGCGCGCCTTCTCCGGGCCGCCCCGGCGCCCCTTGCGCCGGCTTCACGCCGCCCTTGGCTGCTTTGGCTTCCTCAAGGCAGGCCATGCCGCCCCGGTAAGCTATCTCCTCCGCTATCTGCAGGCGGAACCTCCGCGACGCCCGCCACGAATCCCTGGGGCTTATCTCCTCCAGGGCTAGCTCCCCCAGCTTGCGGAAAGCTTCTTCCCCCGCCTTCATCCCGGCTACGGCTTTTTCAGCCCCGGGGCAGCGGCAGGGCGTGGGGTTGGCTACGCCGTACGCTATCCTTACATCCTCGATCACGGCTAAGTCGTCGCTGAAGCGGCAGTACACCGCGCAGCCCAGGGTGGCGATGTCCATGGCGTTGCGCATGGAGTACTTCGTATAGTGCCCGAAGAAGCCTTCATACTTCTTCCGGCGGATGATGATATCCGTCAGCATCTGATCCGGGGCGATATCCACCTTGCCCGGTCCCAGGTAGAAGGCGCCGATCTCCTTCTCTTCGCTGGAGATAAACCCCGAAGCGCCGATACGGCTCAATACCAGCTCCGCCTCCAAGGCAAACAAGCTGGAAGCGCTGTCCGCGCTGGTGATCCCGTTGCAGATATTGCCGCCTATAGTGCCTACGTTGCGAAGCTGGGGCCCGCCGGCCTGATCTACTGCCCTGCCTAGCATGGGTATCCTTTCCCGGATGACGGGATCCTCCGCTACCTGGCTGAATGTGGACAGGGGCCCGATGTGGATGTTCTCCTGCTTATCCAGTGTCACGCCGGACAAGCCGGGTATATCCCTTATCCCGATGAGCTCAGCCCCGGCCAGCTTGCCTTCCCGTATCTGTATCAGCAGATCGCTGCCCCCGGCTATCCAGCGCGCGCCGGGATGCGCCTCCTTTAACGCGAAAGCTTCCTCTAATGTGCCCGCTTCATAGTAGTGATCGATGGCAAACATTACCTTCACTCCCCCTTTCCGGACGTCCGGGCGCTACCGGGCGCGCCGATGAGGCCCGCGTCGGCAAAAGCTTCGGTGAGCTTCTGGGGCGACATGGGTATGCGGTCCAGGGCAACGCCCGTGGCGTGGTAGATGGCATTCCTCAGGGCGGCCGCCTGAGGTATAGTCGGCGGCTCCCCAAGAGCTTTGTTGCCGAAAGGCCCCGTCGGGTCGTAGGTCTCCACGAACTCCACCGACAGCTCCGGCGTGTCCATGCTGGTGCCTATCTTATAGTCCAGGAAGTTGCCGTTGAGAAGCTTCCCCTTGTCGTCATATAGCATTTGCTCGCTCATCGCGTAACCCAGGCCCATGGACATGCCGCCGTGCACCTGGGCTTCGGCGAGCTGGGGATTGATGAGCCTGCCGCTGTCATGGATGCTGTGGAGGGCCAGCACCTTCACCTTACCCAGGGGGACGTCCACTTCCACCTCGGCAAAGCAGGCGCCGAAGGAAAAAGTATTTTCCTTGCAGTCGTTCGTCGTCTCCGCCGTGATATGGATGGACTCATGCAAGCTGTAGAAAGCTTCCAGAGCCACCGGCGCCAGGTCGGAGATCACGTCCCCGGTCCTGCGGTGGATGATCTGGGAGTTCATCAGCTCTAGATTCTCCTTGTTATAGTGGAGCAGCTTCGCGCTGTACTCCAGTATCTTCTCTTTGAAGAGTGACGCCGTCTTGAGTATGGCTTTCCCGCTCACATATGTCTGGCGGGAGGCGTAAGCCCCCGTATCAAAGGGCGCCACGTCCGTATCCTGGAAAGATACGATATGTACGTCCCCGAAGCGCAGCCCGGAAGCTTCGGCAGCCATCTGGGTGAAGACCGTATCCCCGCCCTGGCCTATCTCCGTGGCCCCCATCTGCAGCTGGGCTGTGCCGTCCTGGTTAAGGATCATCCGGCAGCTTGCGGTCTCAAGGGATATGGGGTAGACGCCCGTCTTATAGGAAAATATCGCCATACCCACGCCCCGCCGGAGGCTGCCGCTCTGGTTCTGATAAGCCTTGCGTTTCTTCCCCCAATCCACTAAGGTCTTGCCCCGCTCAATGCACTCGGCAAGGCCTGTGCTGTGGCAGACTATGCCCGTGCCCGGGTCCACAAAACCCATCTGCATGGCGTTTAGCTCGCGGAAGTCCACCGGGTCCATGCCCAAGGCCGAAGCGACGTCGTCCGAGTGGGACTCCATGGCGAAGTTGACCTGGGGTATGCCGTAGCCCCGCATAGCCCCGCCGCTGGGTAGATTGGTATATACGGTATACGCCTTGCCTTCGGTGAGCTTCTCCGCGTGGTATAGCTGGCGGAAGCCTGTCACGGTATTTGCCACGATGGAGTGCCCGTGGGAGGCATAGCCCCCCTGGTTGGATATGGCTGTGATGTGCCTGGCAAGGAAGCGCCCGTCTTTGTCCACCGCCGACTTGAGGTGGACGTCTATGCTGTGGCGAATCCTGGTGGCAAAGAAGGTCTCTTCCCTGGATATGGCAAGCAGCACGCAGCGCCCTCCCACCTGGGTCGTAAGGTAGGCGTTGAGGGGCTCGTACAGCACCTCCTGCTTATTTCCAAACCCGCCGCCTATATAGGGCTTGACGACCCGTATCTTCCCCCAGCCTATCCCCATCGCCTGCCCGGCCACACGCCGGACGATATGGGGTATCTGCGTAGAGCTGACGATGGTGATGCGGTCGTTTTCCATATAGGCGAAGCTCACAGGCTTCTCGATATGGCAGTGCTGCACGGATTGGGTGTGGTAATCCCCCTCAAAAATCCTCACCCCTTCGCCGGGGTCTGCCCAGTCGAAAGCGCCGTAAGCATAGTCGGACTCCTTCAGGATATTGCCCGGATAAGCCTCGTGGATCGCGCCCGCGCCCTCCGCCATCGCCGCTTCCGAAGATAGCAGCGGCGCGTATTCCTCATACTCCACCTCGATGAGGGCCAGGGCTTCCCTGCACGCCGGCTCGTCCTCCGCGATCACCGCGGCTATCTCGTCCCCTACATACCTGACGCGCCGGTTGAGGAGCCTGCGGTCCGCCACGTCCTGGTGAGCTTCCTCCGTAGACCAGGGGTGCCCCGCTGTAGGGAAGTCGATCTCCGGGACGTCGAAGCAGGTCACGATGCGAACCACGCCCTTTACCCCGGCGGCCTTAGATGTATCGATTTTCTTCACCAGCCCGTTAGCTATGGGGCTGCGCTTCAGCATCGCGGTGAGATAGTTGACCGGAAGCATGTCCTCTGTGTATTTCGCCTGGCCTGTTACCTTCGCGTACCCGTCCACACGGGGGACGCTTTGACCTACCGTCATACAACACCCTCCTCCTTACTTGCCTTTTTGAATCCTGCGTTACCCAGTGGCCTGTCAAATATATTCTTTCCGCGGACGTACTTTTCCTCGATCACGTTTCTATCCGGCTGATAGACGACTCTGGCAAGCCTGCTTTGCATGTCGAGGGGCCCGGTATCCAGATTGCGGCTGTCGTCGATGACCAGGGCGTCAAACTCATATCCGGGCAGGAAAGAGCCTATGTTGCCGAAAAATGCCCCGCCCCCCAGGGTGCCCAGATAGAAGGCTTCCTCCAGGGTCAGGGCTCTGCACGACTCGTCGACGAGGCGCCAGTACAACTTTGATACTTGTATCGCGTCGCTCATGGCGCGAAATATGGACGTATGGCTGCCTCCAGCCACGTCGCTCCCCAGCCCTACCGGTATACCCGCGTCCAGGAACCTGCGTACAGGCGCGATCCCCGAGGACAAGTTCATATTGGATTGGGGGCAATGGGCTACGAATACCTGCCGCTTTCGCATAAGCTCTATTTCCTCATCGCTCATCCAGACGCAATGCGCCATCACGGTGGGCGTATCCCCGCCAAACATACCGAAGGCGTCGTAGGCTTGCGCATAGCTGCCCGCTCCCGGGCAAAGCTCCCTGACCCAGGCTACTTCCCCCTGGTTCTCCGAAAGATGGGACTGCACGGGCAGCCCGTAGCTCCGCTGCACGGCTTTCAGCCCACTCATCAGCCCGTCCGTACAGGAAGGGATGAACCTGGGCGTCAGTATCGGCTTGACATTCGCGTATCGCTTCTCACCCAGCGCCGCCTGCAGCCAGATCTCCGTGTCCGCCAGGGAAGCCTCGGCGCTTTCCTCCTGGAGCGGCGGTATACCGTTTCGGTCCATATTGACCTTGCCCACATAAGCCGCGAGCCCGGATCCTTCAAGGATGTCCATCAGCAGCAGCGTAGCCGGCGTATGCCTGGTGGCGAAGACCACCGCCCGGGTATTCGGCCCGCGGTATACCTCGTCCGCGAAGGCGCGGTAAGCCTTCTCCGCGTACGATAGATCCTCATACTTCGATTCCTCCGGAAATGTATGGCGGTTCAGCCACTGGATGAGCTCCAGGTCCATGCCAAGCCCCCAAAATGTATACTGCGGGGCGTGGACGTGCAGATCTACCAGGCCCGGGACGATCAAACGGTTCTGGTGGTCGGTAAGCGGCAGCGAGCTGAACTCTTCAGGCAGCTCCTGATACGCGCCCTTGCATACGCCGTCGGCGCAGACCAGATAAGCGTTTTCCATCACTTCCAAGTCTCCGGAAGCCCGGCTAAAACACAGATCCCCCTTTAGTACAAATCCTTCGCTCATGAAGTCTATACTCCGTTCGTCATTTCTTCATCCAGTAAGGCTTGATCAGCGACTCCTTCGCGTCGCCGCCCCCCTGGTCGTTCGCCGGCTCTGCCGGCTGGCTTTTCCCCTCGCCGGTATTTCCGCCATCCCTGCTTTTCCTTCTGTCCGCGTTATGCTCCTGGCGTTTTGCGCTCCTCTTCATCATAGGCTGGTCCTGGCGCTTGATGTTTCCCCGGCTCTGCCTGCCGGCCTCCTGGGCCTCTTCCTTCGAGCCGTCCCGGACACCTTCCCCGGCGCTCTCCCTGGTGTTTTCCCTGGCGCTTTCCACGATGCTTTCACTTGCGCCGTCACGGGTATTATCCCTCGCGCCGTCTCTGGCGGCCTTGCGTTCGCCTCTGCCTTTCTGTGCTCTCTGGCCCGTTTCCTTCTTATCTCCCGATTTGTCCCTCGCCTCTTTTCGCCCCTCCGAAGGCTTCCCATCCCGGGTCCGGGCGGCTTCCCCATCCTTCTCCCCGCGGTTCGCGCCATCCGGCTGGCCCATCAGCTTACGGCGGCCCGGCGTCCTGCCTTCCCAGAAGTCCGGCTGCATACGCGGGGTCTCCGAAAGCTCAAAGGGGACGATTTTCTTCTTCCTTGGCACAAAAGGCTTATCCGCCTCGTAGGATTCCCTGGTGAAATCCACATAAGTCAGATCCAGGCTCGGCCTCTCGGGGAAAACCACCCCCGGCTCCAGGTCGAGGGCATGGGCATGGAAGCTTGGCGGGCCCTCAGGCCTCGGCGCCGGCTTTGCCTCCGGCTCCGATTCCGGCTCCAACTCGTACCACAACTCCCGCTCCTCGCGGGTCTCCCTATCCACAGACTTTTTCTTGCGATGAAAATTCGTATTATTCTTACGGTCGCCTGCCTCCCCGGACGGCTCGGGCTTCCTGTTGTCCTTATCTCTATGCTTTTTTCCGGCGCCGCCCTGTCTGCGGGGCGCCCCTTCCGCCTTGTCCTGAAACCCTTCCATAAATGCTCCTTTCAAACTACATATGTATAAAATATCATCATTTCTCAATGAGGGCAATATCGTCTTTCCCCCAAAACATTTTCTTTACAAATCCTTTCTTTTTGCTATAATGGTAAAGTCACATCTCACCGGTGGCAATCGATCGGGCAATTAGCTCAGCTGGGAGAGCGCCGCGTTCGCAATGCGGAGGTCAGGGGTTCGATCCCCCTATTGTCCACTATGCAACTCCAAAGGCGAACCCTGATTATCATTAGGATGATCGGGGTTTTCCTTTTTGAAGTAATCTTAATCGTTATAATGACCGCCGCATTGAGCGATAATGAGTTGATTGTCTTCTGCTTTGTAAACTATGCGATTTGCTTCATCAATGCGGCGGCTCCAATATCCCTGCAAATTTCCTGTCAACGGTTCCGGCCTACCAATGCCAGTGAAAGGATGGCGGTCAATATCTGCTATAAGTTTATTTATACGTCTAAGGGTTTTCCTGTCCTGTGTTTGCCACTCAAGATACTCGTCCCACGCCTTATCGTGCCATACCTTATTCATCTTCTACCTCTATCAGTTCATGGGCAGAGAGGTTTTTACCCGCTTCAATGTCAGCAATTCTGCGGTTAAGTTCCGTTTGGTTTTTCGTGCCGTAAAACGGGTCATAAATCTCAAAAGGAATTTTACCTTCGCGCAATGATTGTCGGGCGAATACGTTAAATGCCGTGGACAAATTCATTCCAAAATCGCCAAACATTCTCTCGGCCTGTTCCTTAACTTCCCTGTCGAGCCTGATCGTTACATTGATTGTATCAGCCATTATAAACACCTCCTTATTCCTGCAACCTAAGTATAGCATAATAATTCGTGCATATCAATTGTTTTGCACGATTTATTGCACTTGTTTGCTTTGAATTCAACTCTTGCTTTGCTTTGGGTTTGCTTTTGATTAAAAATCCTAACCGCTCATGATAACGCTTCATCGCATTATTCTTGCATATCGGCAATTTGATTCATGCAACTGTCCAATTCCCGTACATAACCGTAATCGGCATCGCTAAAGCCAAGCAGGTCGTTGCATATGCCTGCGTCCACGAAATAGAACTTTTCGTGGGTCTTCAGATGCAACTTACCCTTCAGATCGTACCGCCGCGCCCGGTAGAGGATATAAGCGTTCTCGAGGAGCCGCAGATAGTTATCGATAGTATCGTTCGTTGTTTTCCAGCCCGTGCTTACCAGATAATCGCTCACTCTCTTCGTGGAGGTGAGATTGCCAGCATTCGCTTTTTCAACAGATATCAATCCCTTTCAATAATACCAAATAATCCTGCGGTTGAATAGACAAATGAGCCAAGCTTACACGTGACATGCAGTATGCCAGTGATTCTGTCCACTATTTCAAGCATTAGGTATTCCTCTGTTTTCAGCGATCGCTGTAGCGATAAGTAGCCTGTCATATTGGTCGCGGTGATGATACGGCCCGGATGATTCGACCAGCATGGCTTCCTGTTCAAGCCGTACGCCGGATTTGATCATGTACTCGATGCAGGGATAGCAGTCAGCCAGTTCGGGCATATCCAATAAAGAGATCAAGCGTTTTTGGTAAGCCTCAGGAAAACCGACGGTAAACTCCGCGAAATGCGCCAATTCATCCAGGTTCATCCTCCATGGCCGGACGCCGGGCAGAATTTCTCTGCGCAACCGGGCAAGCATACGAAAGCCGCCAAAATCAATATCGCCCCAGTGAAAAAACGCGCCGTCGTCCGGCAAGGACGACACTATTGCTTCGAGGAACATACGCTTAGCTGGACTATACTGCCCGCCATGAAAAAAGACAAATTCGTCTTTCTCCTTATTCTTATGGACATAATCAACATAGTTGGCATAATTTTCAACAGATAAAATCCGTCGCACATGATCGCTAAAGGATATCTGTCCTTGCCTGATATCATCGATCGTCAGCGTCCCCCCAAAAGGTAGCGGGGAAAAATCAACGACGCCCCGGGGAAGCGTGATCTTCAGCGCGCCGGAAAAGGCGAACTGCTCAGGATAGGGGACAAGCCCGGCTAGCCGCAACGCTTCATCATCCGTGCAATCGTCCTGCGCCAGATATTTCCTTAGTACCCGGGCCAGCCGCGCTTTGACCGTGCGTTCAAAGTGTTTGGAATCCCCAAAGCAGCGCATGGAGAACACCCGCTCCAGGGTTTCAATTTCCGCGCTGTCCGCGAGAACAGAAACGGCTTTCAGTAAATCGTCCTGTTCCTGAGGAGTGCCGGGCATGACGGCGCCGACGGCGCGTTTCCGCGCGATCACAGCGATCGTGTCCTCCAGCCAGCGGCGCGACCATTCCGCCTGCGTCCGCCCCAGGAGCGCGTTCAACCGCAGAAGCAGGTCTTCCGCCTCGTCTCCTTTGGGGCGCCGCCCGATATGGGCGTAGGCTTGCCTGACGGCGCCGGGATCAAGCCATAGTTTCGCCAAGATGTGATTTTGCTGCCCGCGCATCCATTCATATCCGACCAAGCCCTGTTCGGCCAGATCCAGGACCGCCTGGTTGACGTCTTTTCTGATCAGGGGATCTTCGATATCGTACGACGGAAAGTCCGTCTGCCCGCCGTCATATAGCCTCATCATTTTGCGGCGGGACGGTTTTTCGCCGCGGATATAGGCAGGGCTGTCTTCATACCAGTCCAGCAGGAGCGATAAAATCTGCCGTTGATAATCATGCCTCATCAGCGAATTCCTCCAGCTGTCTTGGGTCAAAAGCCCGTACGCAAGTTTTCTGCCCCTCTCTTAATACGCCAAGATTACGGTCGGCCAGAGCGCCGACGTCGGGGATCTTATCCGGCGGGGCCGCAAAGATCACCTGAAACTGAAAACGCCTAAGCAAGCCTATGCTTTGGATGATACGCTCCCCGTCCATCTTGGAAAAAGCCTCGTCAAACAGGATCAGCCGCGTCGTATTTGCGGTTTTGTCCCTGCCGATCCGATATAATTGGACAAAAGAAGCCAGCACGGCGACATAAAAAGGCGTCTGGGTTTCTCCGCCGGATTTCTTGCCCATCGTCCTGGACAACCGCTCCGATTCCCCGCCGGGCTTGATGACTTCCAAATCAAACTTCAGATAGGTCTTATAATCGGTATAGTGCTGAACCCGCTTTTCATAGTCGTCATACCCCAAGGTCTTTGCCGGGCCCCCGTCGTTGGTCAGCATCTCAAATAGCTCCGCGATTTCTTCCCGGTACTTCTCGTTGTATTGGCCGGAGAGCAAATTGTAGCCGCCGAAGAGAAGCATTTCATCCACGATCATATCATAGTAGCGTTTGATCTCATGGTCGGGATTCGCGGTCACGCGGAACTGATAGGTATCCTCGCCGAAGTTGGCGAATTTCATCGCCGCGTTCAATTCGTCGATATGCTGTCTTGCGTTGCGGATATTACTCTGCAGTTTGCTGAGAAAATCCTCCTGGAATTGCTGGAAAGCCTTATTCCGCGTATCCTCTATCTTGGTTTCATATTCAGGCAGCCTGTTTTCCGTGTACTCCAGCCAAATATTGTGGTATACGGCATTGTCCGGGTCGTTTACGTCGTACCCGGTTTTATACGTTCCATTATATTCAAGCCGGAAATCCCTGGTCTTTTCCCAGTATTCTTCCTTAGCGTTTCGTGAACGGCTTTGCTCGCGGTGAAAGGCCCTGGATATCTCTTCCGCGCTTTCTCGTCTCGAGATTTCCCGTTCATACCTTTGGCTGCCGGTTTCATCCGCCCACTCCCTGTCGTACGACGCTTCCAACGCTTCGCGGAGATCCTCTTCCTCGCTTTCGAGACCGGGCAAGGTTTCCTCTTCATATGACTTAAACCTGTCTTTAGCGGAACCGACTTTCTCAAAGATTTCGCGGATACGATCGCGGTTTTTCATGATGGCGTCTTCCCGCTCGCCCAGCCTTTGACGAAGGATCTCGATCGCGCTCTTATCAATCGACTCCGCGTCGGCGGTAAGGCGCTGGATCGCTTCTGCCAGGAGCGGGAGCTCCAAATATTTCTTGGCGGAATCGATGATTTGCCCAACCATAAACGCGTCGAGCCGGAAAAACCTGTCCGTCTCCTTAAGCGCCGGGATAATCGCGATCAAGACGGATAGTATCTCCTGAAGCCAGGATATCTCCTCCTTCACTTTTTCCAACCTGAGCCTGGCGCCCGTCCGTCCGATAGCCGGGTCTTTCCAGCGCTTCGGATCCATGGCGCGGACGACGAAGTTCTGATAAAGTACGCCATCGTCGGTGACCGAGGTTCTGAATTTCCTGAGTTCCTTTATGGAATCACATTTCCGGACGCGGCCCAGCGTGAAGTCGATAAATAGCCGGACCGCGGCGTCCTCTGTCTCCAATTCCTCCGCAAGACTGCCTTCGTCCCTGACCGGGCTCATACGCTGAAGTTTTTCCGTATCGACAAGCCCGGTGGTGTACACGCTTTTCTGCCGCTTGATGGAATCATAGAGCTGAAACGCGGTATAAAAATGCTCCGGCGCGACGATCACATAGAATTTTTGCGTGTGCAAATAGCCTTCGACGACGTCCCGCCAACGGTCGCCGCGTATCTCCGCCTCTTCCGCCAGGATGACCGCTTTCGCTTCCGGCCCGTATTTGGAACGAAGCCGGCTTTCAACGGCTTCTTTCAGGTCAATCGCATCTTGAGGGAAGCGATAGACGCCCTTTTCCAGCGATTCTTTTTCCGCGGCCAATTCCGCCAGACGACGCGCCATCTCCTCTTGGGCGTCGGTCAGCCGCCCGCTGAGGCTTACGCAGCGGTCGCGGTAATCATCCGCTTCCCTGGCCAGCGCGACAAGTTTTTCGCTGCCGGTATGCGCGAGAAGCTCTGCTTCCGCATCCCGCTCTTTTGCTTCCCGCAAGGGGCCCGCTTTCTCCAGCAGGGCGTCCCCTTCGGCGCCGACCGCTTCGATCCTCGCGCCCAGTAATGGATCCATTTCCGATAGATTGGTGAGCAGTATTTTTTCTCTGATATTCACAATCCAGGTTTTCCAGGAGGACGTCGCCTGGTGCAGCCTCGCCGACATTATCTCAAACGTATTGATCAGTTCGCCGCATTGTCGTTTCTTTTCGTCGATTTCTTTCTGCAGGCCTTCCAGCCGCTTCGCGTTTTCGTCGCTGTCAAGCTGCAGCTTCAATGCGTCGCGTTCTGTCTGTAGCTGCGCCTGCTGCCTTTCCTCGCGGACCAGACTATCCCCGAGTTCACGCAATTCATGGGCAAGCCGCTCTATGTTTTGCTTACAGGCCTCGATTTCGCTTCTTTTCGTCTCCCACGCCGCCCGTTCAAGCAAATAGCTGTATAGCGTTTCGTTGTCTTTATTCTTAATAAACACGTCGTGGGCATCGCCGATCTTTGCTAATAATACGATACGCTCCTGCAGGATTTGCGATTCTTTTTTCAACGAGTCGTAGCTGCGGATATTTTCCTTCATATCCGCGATATTGATTTCCAGCTCTTCGCCACAGACAAATTCCGTGATAAATTTCTCGATCTTGACGTCCGGATCGAAAGAAACCGTCTTTTTGATGAGGTCGGTAAAGCGCTGGGGCTGCAGCCCCCCAAGGCTGCCGCATAACGCTTCGCGGAAGTCGCGGTTCACATTGGTCGTGTAACTTTGTCCCCCGGGGTAATTTGCGCGGAGGAAGGCTCTAAGCCCTTCTATGTTTAGCGGTACGCTTTGTTCGACGAATTCATTTTCCGGGATGGGGCCGTTGAACTGAAAAAACAGCCGCTGAACATCATTTTCGCCGAACGTGTCGAAGCAGCAGCCGGCGGAGAAAAAGTTTCCCTTCGCGTCGTCCACAAATTCGAGTACGACATAACTGGTAAAACGTCCGTTTCGCAGATAGCGGAAGCCTGCGCCTTCCTCGTCGCCCAGCTCGCAGCGCAGATAGCCGGTCAGCGTCCGGTTCCCTTTCTGATTCGCCGCCCTATTGAAATAGGAACCGCTGGTATCGCTTAGCAATACCAGTTGCATAGCGTCGATGATCGTGGATTTGCCGGAGGAGTTTTTACCGGTAAGAAAGTTAATTCTGTCAAATTCGATCATTTCGTGGGTAAAAAAATACCAATGGATCAGGAGCATACGGGTTAAAATTTTCATAAGCGAATCTCCAGAAGGCGGTTACGCCTGAATTTTGCTTTTGGCGGCGGGAGCGTTCAGGCGTTATAGACTCCTAAGCTCTGCGTGTCGTCCGTTTCGCCGCCAGGGTCGGAAAGGTCTTCTTCCCCGCCGTCCGGCTCCATCTTCAGATCCTCCAACTCGAGGATGATATCATTGATCCCCTGATTGGTAATCACCGCCAGGATCGACGGTAGGATCAAAATACGGTTGCCCTCCGGATCCCAGGCTGTGGTTTCCATTTTTTCGATGAGGCGGAAATGGGCGAGCGTTCGCTGCGCTTCAATACGCTCCTTTTGCGTCGTTTTGCCATTCTTTAAAAGTCCGAGGGCGTCCATTTTCTGCACGACGTCGGAAGTGCTCGTCGGCACGGTATGAAAGCTGCTTGCCTGTTCCCGCTGCTCCTCATAAATCAACCGGCAGGTATACAGGAAAAGCGTGGTGAACTGATCCATGCGAAAACGATTATTGTCATGGATATTGATCAGCGACATAAATCCGTAGATATTGTCATTTTCCAGCTGCCAGCCCGCCACGGAGAAATATTCTTTAAATAGATCGTAGAAGCGCGACGCGATTTGGTAATCCCTGTTTGGCAGCGTCATTTGCTTAGCCGGCTGATAGGAATACTTGGTCAGATAGGTGTGAGCCAGCAAATGATTAGCAATCCTGCGATACTCACCTTTTTCATAAGCGCTCAGCGCTTCGTAATCTTCACTCCACACCTTGGCCTCCTCCTCCCTTTCTACTAAACGTCAATTTAGGGATCCTGTATCCGTTGATATCCAAACTGCCGATTCCCGGCTTGACGCTGAAGTTTGTATCCCTTTCTCCCGCCCGGATTGCTGATAAAAGAAGCAGGATAAATTCCCTGTCGCCCGGAATGTCCACACCTTCGGTGGAAAGAAAATCTTCGTCTCCAAAAAGCGCGTCCATATACTGCCGGATACGGAGAAGAGAGTAATCGGCGCGCATAAATTTAAGCTGCCGTTCGGCCTCTTTCTCCGATAGCCGCGCTTCGGCGCTTATGGCCAGCGGGTCGACCGATATCCGGCGGCTTTTGACGTTTCTATGCCATAAGGAGCGCCCGTCGATGAATTCCTGCCGGTTGATGCGAAGTTTGCGTTCCATTCGGTCGTATAGCCTTGCCTGATCATCGCCCCTGGACGCGGCGAAACCTTTGAGCAATGACACCAGCTTGCCGCCGATCGTCTGATCAGCCGACATATGATACCGGATGGCGTCTATGGAAAGCTTCGTATAGTTACTGTGCTTTTTATCGATCTCAGCAACAATAGCGCCCAGGGATTGATATACATCCAGAATATAATCCATATCGCCGATGATCTCGCGCCCGGCTTCTTCTTCGCTATCATAGCGGCGGATCGTCATCGCGCGCTTTCGCATCTCCGCCATCCTGCCAGAATCCCCGATGGCGCCGGTTATAATCTCCCGTATAGGCGCCATATAGCGATATACGGAATCCATCGTTTTGATGGGGTGATAAATGCGATCCGCTAAGGCCTTGTATTCGTCAAAATGATCCCGCAGCAGGACATTGACGTCGCGGTGCCCCTGGATTTTTCTCAGATAGCCCCGTATCCCGTGATACAGTTTTTTTAACTCATAGACCAGTTTTTCCGTGTTGGCTTTCGCATTCACCACGGCCTCGTACATTTGGTGCGGTTGATTGTCCCGGGCTTCTTTCAAACCGGAATAGGTAGAAAAAACAAGCGAGTTATACTCCCTTGTCTGGTCGTCGCTCAGATCATGAAGCAGCTGCATGACCTGTATCGCATAGGTTCTCGGTGTGATTACTTCAGTGAAAGATCCGTCCAAATACTCCCTGTCTACCCAGCCTGCTGCAACAAAGCGGTTCAGGATCAGCCTGGCTTTCGCGCTCAGCGTAAGCCCGCCTTCCGCGACCTCGTCGTCGTCTTCGATTTCATAGGAACGGTTCTCCAGCAGTCCGATCAGGGCGGAGATATAATCGCCGGTCTCAATATTCAATTCAAATTGAAACGCGCGATGCAGAAGCATCAGCGCGTCTGCGTAAAGCTCCTTGTTTTTTGAAGACAATATGGAGAAAAAATTACCGGGGATCGTTTCGAACAGGTTCATAAAAAGATTATATCACAGGTTGTACTTATTGCCCAGATAATGGAATGCGCAATGAAAAAGCCGTTGCGTTGCTTTACTATGGCTTGTTTTACGCATCCCACAGAAATCACGTTTCAGTTTATCACTTTCTGAGAGGGTTGCGAAAACGTCTGCCTTTGGAGAGCGCCGCGATCCCTTTGACGCCCCCTGCTCATCTCAATGTGTGACAAATGAATCACATTGTCAACATAGCCGCCCTCACATCGCTTCATATCAGGTACGCCGCGTATAGCGGGACGGATTTCACGCCGTTCACAAATCCAAAGTTTTTCGCCGATACCCTGATCGCGTATTTCGGGCGATATTTTTTGATATAAGAATTTAAGCTCAGCGAGCGGACGTTTTGATTCGCCTTGACTTCTACCGGGATGAGATCCCCTCCCGCCATGATGACAAAATCCACCTCCGCCGTGGAATCGGATTCCCAGTAATACAGCTCATAGCCGTTGCTCGCAAGGGTTTCCGCTATATAATTCTCCACGATGCCCCCCATAAACGTACCGTCGAAAACGTTTATATTGTCCGCGGACAACCCGGCCTTATAGCTGCACAAACCTACGTCGTTCATATAAAGCTTAAATGCCGATACGTCTTGCGTCACGGCGGGCGGCATATCGCCGCTTTTGATTTTTGTGCACTTCAGCACAGCTCCGGCCCTGACCAGCCAGTCGATGGATTCGCCGAAAAGGCTCGCTCTCGCCCCTTTGGATATCATCTTGTACTGAAACTTCCGGTTGTCTTTCGCCAACTGGGGTACGATGGAGTCATATGTGCTGATTGTTTTTATACTCTGGGATTTATCCGAATACTTTGTCATATCCGACGCGTATGTATCCAGGATTATCCTTTGTATTTCCCTATAGCCCAATACTTTATCATGATGAAAATAGTTATACGCGGCAAGAGGCATCCCCCCCACCAGGACATACTCTCGGTATAAAGCGAGCAGCATGTCATGCAACCCCTGCTCCATCGGCGTGTTTTGTTGAAAATGCTCCTCGACCATCTCCACGAAAGCAGCCAAATCGGATTCCAGCAAAAATTCTCCGAAATTCAATGGATGCATCACTTTTGTCATGACTTTTCCCACGGGGAAGGAAAAATCCTTCGACGTGATATGTACGCCGAGCAGCGAGCCCGCTCCAATCAAGTCATACTCCTGGGCTTCCTCACAGAAATACTTAAGGGACGTAAGGGCCCGGTTACACATCTGTATCTCGTCAAATATAATCAGAGTGCCGCCCGGAAGGATGGCAGCGCTGAAATATCTCTCCAGCTTGGGAATCAGTTTACGCGGGTCTATGCTTTCGCTAAATAAGGACGCAAGTGCCGGATCTGTCTCGAAATTCAAGTAGATTGAATTTTTGTAGTGGTTCGCGCCGAATTCTTTCAGCAAATAGGTTTTCCCGGTCTGCCTGGCGCCATACAGAAGCAGAGGCATCTTCTCTTTGCCTAAGCCCTTCCACCATATCAGATACTCTTCCATTTTACGCTTCATTGACGTGGCTCCGTTTACATAGAATCGCTATTCCTTTGTCTAAATTAACACAAACCGCAGCGCATTGTCAAGAATAGTGCGTATTTTTGCATTTATCCATGAAGTTTAATGTAAAAATACACATTAATCCTCACTCTCGTCACGCGTACTCGATCACAATGTCCGCCTCGACGATCCCGATCCCGGTATCCAGGGCTATCCTCTCATCCGGGTTGATATCCAGCCTCGACGTCATGAAGGGCGGCTCGATCACGCACAAGACGCCTTTTTCAGCTTCGATCTGCTCGCATATCGTTTTACAGGTAATATTTGACACCTCAAACAACGCGGACAGCTCCAACTCGTCGATGGCTTCCGGCTCGAAATCCATCATTTGATAAATCAGATTGTTGATAAACGCGACGGGATATACGAAAGTGATGAAACCGCTGACGCCGCCGGAAAGCAGCATTTCTATCGCCACCGAGTTTTCGAAGCCCTCGTCGTGGCTTTCGACTTGCTTCATGGCGCCCATATCAAGCCCCGCCATCTTGTGCAGCACATTAAATACGCTTTGCCGGATGATCTCGCTATGGGTGTGCGGGACTGCCACCTGAGGCTCCAGCCCGGCGTTTCTCGCAAACCTACCAATGCCCTGGTCGATATCGGCCACATGGTAGAGCAGCCAGGCCACGAGCATGCCGGAAAAATCCTTGACGTCTTTTTCGGCGAAATCCGAGCCCGTCATCTTCTGCTCATGCTCCAGAATCGTGTTGATGAAGCCTTGATGGAGCTTTTGATGCGCTTTGAAATCCGGGTAACCGATGGATTCCTGATAGGTTTCTTCTATGCCGAAATGAAACACAGTATAGTCCTTCAAAAAACGGATTGCCGATATGCAGCTCTCTTTGTTGCTCTCCAGGCTGTCGTTGATTTTCCCCAGCAGTTCCTCGGCCCTCTCAAAGAGCGCCCTGTGCTGCCCGTCGATGGTGTCGTTCCCGATGCTTAACCTGTCTTTCCATAACATAGCTAACCCTCCTTCTATTTCACAAACAGGCTGATTTCGCCGCTGCTCAGCGTGTGGCGGCGCCCCCGGCTGTCTTCCACGATGAGGAAACCCTGGTCGTCGATATCCACGGCCCTGGCCGCGCTTAGCCCCTCGGCGCCCGTGATTTGCACCTCCCTGCCCAGTACGCAGGAGCGCTTCCTGGCTTCTTCGATCAGCCGCCCGGTATAGTGCCCGCCGCCTTCTTCCAAGTCCTTCCCCATCCGCCGGACGCCCTCGATGAGCGCGGCTGCCAGCCGGCTCCGGGAGACTTGCGCCCCTCCCGCGTCCAGGGCTCCGGCTTTGCCTGCCAGCTCGGCAGGGAAGCCTTCGCCGCTCTCTTTCACATTGACGCCTATACCCACGATGTAGGCGCCGCCGACGGCTTCCGTCAGGATACCGGCTATTTTTTTACCGCCCAGGTACAGGTCGTTCACCCATTTGATCTGCATCCGCGCGCCGCAGCTCTCCTCGACGGCTTCGGCGGCGGCTACGGCAGCCCCGGTAGTCAGCAGCAGGATCCGGCTGCCGGTCAGCTTTGGCCGCAGGATCACGCTGAGGTATACCCCGCTGTCCGGCGGTGAGTAGAAACTCCGCCCCATCCTGCCCCTGCCCGCTGTTTGCCGATTGGCAACCACTGCTGTGCCTGCTGGAGCGCCGTCGGCTGCCAGCTCTTTCGCCATATCGTTTGTGGAGACTACGCTTTCATATACGAATATCGTCTTTTGCCCTGCGTTCAGCGGCGTTTGTTCAGTATCTCCCACCAGATAAGCCGCTATGCTTTCCGCCGTCAGCGAATCGTCCCTTGCTATTTCCCAGCCCATTCCGCTACCTGACCAGCCCGGTATCTTCGGGCAAGCCCATCATCAGGTTCATGTTCTGTATCGCCGCGCCCCCGGCGCCCTTGCCCAGATTGTCCAGGCGGCAAGCCAGGGTGATGCGCTCCTCGTTGCCCAGCACGAATATCTCCGCCCTATCTGTATCGTTGCAGCCCATAGCGTTTACGTAGCTCTTGCCCTCGCAGGCGCCGCCCCCCTCGTAGGGCATGACCCGCACCATGAGGCTGTCATTATAATGCTCCGCCAGGGCTTCCCACAGCCTTTGCGGGGATACTGCCTTTCCCGAGTCGCTTAGCAGCCTTGCCGCCAGCGGGGTATATACCGCCAGACCCCTGGGGAAATCCGCCACGATAGGCGAGAAAGCCGGCGGATATGCCAGGCCGGAATACCGGTGCATCTCAGGCAAGTGCTTGTGCGCCTGCCCCAGGGCATATTCCCTAGGCGCGTCATAGTCCGGGTACAGCTCAGCCCGCCGAGGATCCTCATACTCGCCGATCATAGGCTTACCCCCGCCGGTATAGCCGGTTATGCTGTGGCAGGATATGGGATAATCCCCCGGGATGAGCCCTTTCCCGACCAGGGGGCTTACCGGCAGCAAGAAAGCGGCGGCATGGCAGCCTGTATTCGCTACCCGGGCGGCTCCCGCTATGGCTTCCCGCCTGGACGCGGATAACTCCGGCAGCCCATACACCCAACCCGGATGCACCCGGTGAGCCGTGCTGGCGTCGATGATCTTCGTCCTGTCGTTCCCCGCTTCGATCAAGGCGACCGCTTCCGCCGCCGCGTCGTCGGGCAAGCACAGAAACACCACATCCGCCTTGTTTATGTACTGTCGGCGGGCTTCCCCGTCCTTCCTGTCCTCTTCGGGTATCGTTAGCAAACATACGTTCGGGTGCCCCGCCAGCCGCTGTATGATTTGCAGCCCGGTGGTTCCGGCCTGTCCGTCCACATATACGTTGAACTGCCCTGTCTTGCTAGCCATTCTTACCGCCGCCTTCATTTCTTTTCTTTCGTTCCACTTCGATTCCCAACACATTCGCCGCGGCGCTCTCCCCCGCCGTCCAACCGGTGGAGAAAGCCGCCTGCAGATTGTACCCGCCGGTGTAGCCGTCTACATCCAGCAGCTCCCCGGCTATGTATAGCCCTTCCGCCTTCTTCGACGCCATCGTCCGGGGGTCTACTTCCGACAGGTCTACCCCGCCCACTGTAATGATAGCTTCTTCCAGTGGCCTGGTCCCGGTGATCGGCACGCTTAGAGCTTTCAGGGCGCGGCTGATATCCCAGCGCTGAGCCCGGGTCAGCTCCGCTATCGCCTGCTCCCCGTCCAGGCCGGCCTGCTTGATCACAGCGGGGATAAGCGCCCGGGGTAGCAGGTCCACCATGGCGTTTGCCAGCCGTTTCCTTTGGTATCGCTGGAAATCCCTCTGCAGCCGTTTATCCAGTATCTCCGGGGACAAAGCCGGCTTTAGATCGATGCGCACGGCGTAGGTCTCGCCACTTCGCTGATAGAAACGGCTCAGGCTGAGGATGACCGGCCCCGTCAGGCCAAAATGGGCGAAGAGCATCTCCCCCTGGAACTCCGCAAGCTTCCGCTGTGAGCCGTGAGCGTCTGCCGCTTCCCCGCCGGGCGGTTCGGCGCCGGAATCGCCGTTGGTTTCAGCCGCCGCCCTGGTTGCTACCCCGCTGCGCGGTTCGTCGACGGCAGCGCCCGGCCCGGCCCATAGGGAAGCCTTTACATTTCGCAAGCTCAGCCCGGACAGAGCCCCGACCCAGCTTTCCGCCGACTCAAGAGGTACCAGAGCAGGGCTCAGTTCGGTTATCCTGTGTCCGGCTTCCCCAGCCCACGCATAACCGTCCCCAGTGGAGCCGGTCAAGGGGTAGGACATGCCCCCTGTGGCGATGACCACCGCCTTCGCCCGTATCTCCGAGTTGTCCCAGGGATCGTAGACCGAAACCCCGGCGACGCGTTGCATGCCGCCGCCGCCAGCCGGCTCCAGGATGAGCCCTTGCACCTTGCAGCCCCGGATGATCTCGACCCCCGCTTCCGCCGCCAGCCGCTCCAGGGCGTCCGCTACGTCCGCCGCCCGGTCAGACATGGGGAAGACCCGTCCCCCCCGCTCTTCCTTCGTCTCGACCCCCGCCTCTTCCAGCAGCCGGCGGATATCCTGGTGAAAAAGCCGTGAAAAGGCGCTATACAGGAACTTTCCCTTCTCCCCATACTGACGGATGAAAGGCTGGAGCTCCTTATTATTCGTGATGTTGCAGCGGCCTTTGCCCGTGATCCTCAGCTTTCTGCCCAAGACATTGTTCTTCTCGGCTAAAATAACCCGGGCCCCCATACGGGCAGCCCGGATAGCCGCTAAAAGACCGGCGGGGCCTCCGCCCACTACCAACACATCCGTCTCTCTAAACATCTCGCTTGTCTCTTTCGCTTCTGGCGACGTCCGCTTCCTCCAAAAACTCAGTCATGTACCCACTGTACACTCCTTCGTTTTTCTCGTTGCTTGCCTTGCCAGAAACGAAATATCCTGCGCGACCGGCTGTCTCTTTCGCTTCTGGCGACGTCCGCTTCGACGTCCTACCCCAGTACCTTGGCGCAGCGGGGGCAAAGCCCGTCTTCGTTCACATCCTCATGATAGATCCAGCACCGGGCGCATTTCTTCCCCTGGGCGGGGACGACTTCCGCCGTCAGCGCTTCCCCCTCCGCCATCAGCAGCTCGGCCTGGGATACGATGAACAAATCCGCCAGCATACCCTCATACTCCTCCAGCCAGCCATAAACGCCCCTGCCGGCTTTGAGTATCACTTTCGCTTCCAGGGAATGACCGATCATCTTATCCGCCCGGGCGTCCTCAAGCACCTTCAGTACCTGCTCCCGGACGTCGATCAGCTGTTTCCAGCGCCCGTCCAGCCCGTCGTCCCTCCACTCTTCCCGCCCCTCCGGCCAGAAGCCGAGCTGGGCGAAGGGGAGCTCTTCAGACTCCGGCAGGTACTGCCATATCTCTTCGGCAGTGAAGGTCAGGATGGGCGAAAGCATCAGCGTCAGGGCCTGCAGCGTCTCCCAAAGCGCCTGCTGGGCGCTCCTGCGCTGGGGCGAATCCGCCTTCTCGCAATACAGCCGGTCTTTGATGATATCCAGATAAAACGCGCTCATCTCCACCGTGCAGAAACGATGAATGGCATGATAGGCTGTGTGGAACTCAAACTCGTCGAATGCCCTGGTCACGGTTTCCATCACCCGGGCCAGCTGATCAAGGGCCCAGCGGTCGATTTCCATTAGTTCCCCATAGGGCCGCCCATCCCGCTCATGGTCGTAATCATACACATTCCCCAGCAGATAACGCACGGTATTCCGCATCTTTCGATAGGCTTCGGATATCTGCTTCATGATGCCGTCGGAATTCGCCATGTCGTTGCGGTAATCCACGGAAGCGACCCAGAGCCTCAGGATGTCCGCCCCCATCTGCTTGATGACTTTATGTGGGTCTACGGTATTGCCCAGGGACTTGGACTGCTTACGGCCCTTTTCATCCACGAGGAAGCCGTGGGTCAGCACCGTCCTGTAGGGCGCGCTCCCCCTCAGGGCGACCCCGGTGCACAAGGACGAGTTGAACCAGCCCCTGTGCTGGTCGCTGCCTTCCAGGTACATATCCGACGGCCAGCCCAGCTCGGGGCGTTTGTCCAACACCGCCATATGGCTTGAGCCGGAGTCGAACCATACGTCCATGATGTCTTTTTCTTTGCGGAAAGACTTCCCGCCGCACCCCGGGCACGCAAAGCCCTCGGGCAGCAGCTCAGCCGCTTCCCTTATCCACCAGGCGTTGGAGCCTTCCCGGCCAAATATCCCCGCCACCCGGTCTATGACAGCCCTGTCCACCACAGGCTCTCCGCAGTCTTCGCAGTAGAATATCGGGATAGGCACGCCCCAGGCGCGCTGCCTGGATATGCACCAGTCCCCCCGGTCGGCGATCATATTGTGGATGCGGTCGCGCCCCCAGGGCGGCACCCACCGCACCTGGCTGTCGATGGCGTCCAGAGCCTCCTGGCGGAAGCCGTCGATGGAGACGAACCACTGCTCCGCCGCCCGAAACATCACCGGCTTCTTGCATCGCCAGCAGTGGGGGTACTGGTGTCGGAGGGTGCTCTTCGCCAGCAGCATGCCTTTTTCCGCCAGCAGCTTCAGTATCGCCGGGTTCGCGTCCTCGATAAACATACCGGCCACCGGACCGCCTTCTTCGGTAAATACCCCGCGGATGTCGATGGGGCAATACGTATCCAAACCGTACTTCACGCCCATTTCGAAGTCTTCCGCCCCATGGCCCGGGGCGGTATGGACGCAGCCCGTGCCGGCTTCCGTGGTCACATGCTCCCCTAAGATCATCAGGGAATCCCTGTCCAGGTAGGGATGGCGGCAGATAAGCCCTTCCAGCTCCTTTCCCTGGATGCTTTCCATTATATGTAAGTCTGACAGGCCGCAGGCGCCGGCGAAGGATTCCAGCAATGCCTCGGCGACCAGATAGCGCTCCTTCTTATCCTCCCGCGCCGCTTCGGCTACCACGTAAGTCAGCTCAGGGTGGAAGCATACGGCCAGGTTGGCGGGGATGGTCCAGGGGGTGGTGGTCCAGATCACCACGGACACGTCTTTGGTCTTCACCACGCCTTTCCCGTCGGCAAGGGGGAATTTCACATAGATGGAGTGGGATTTTTTGTCCTCATACTCGATCTCCGCCTCCGCCAGGGAAGTCTCGCATTCCGGGCACCAGTACACCGGCTTCAGCCCTTTGTAGATGTAGCCTTTCGCCGCCATTTCCCCAAACACCCTTATCTGGGCTTCTTCGAAATCCGGCGTCAGGGTGATGTACGGATGATCCCAGTCCCCCCGTACCCCCAGCCGTTTAAACTCTTCCCTCTGTATATCCACGAATTCCAGGGCAAACTCCCTGCACCTGTCCCGGAAGACCAGGGTATCGATCTCATGACGCTTCAGCCCCAGATCCTTCTCCGCCCTGTGCTCGATGGGCAGCCCGTGGGTATCCCACCCCGGCACATAAGGAGAATCAAAGCCTGCCATGGTCTTATATTTCACGATCATGTCCTTGAGGACTTTATTCAACACATGTCCAAGGTGTATATCCCCGTTGGCGTACGGGGGCCCGTCATGCAGTATATATTTCGGCCGCCCGGCCCTGGACTTCTGCGCCAGCCCGTAGATATCCGCGTCCTCCATCCGCTTCAGCAGTTCCGGCTCCTTCTGGGGAAGCCCGCCCCGCATGGGGAAATCCGTTTTCGGCAGATTGAGGGTATCGTTGTATTGTTTTTCCGGTTCCTGTGCCATTTGTGTTTCTCCTAACATATGCCGCGCCGTACATGCCTCCGCCGGCGCCGCTGCTCCATATAGCCCCCGGTCAATCCTCCGGCGAGCCGTACATGTCGTCCAGCGCCTTGAGGGCGTCTTCCATTTTTTGCGCCAGCAGCACGACTTTTTCCATACTCTCCGTCTCGTCTTTGACGATAAACGGCGAGTCTCCCGCGCCGCCTGATTCGCCGGCGTCCCCCGGCTCCTCGCTTCCCGCGGTAAATGGTTCGGTAGGCTTATCCGGCAGGATGAAGCCCGGATGGTTGGCCAAGGTGTACTCGGGGCTGCCTATAGGCTGAGCGCCCAACCCGCCATCGTTTAGCGCCACTTCGTCCGCTCCTGTATCGTCCTGCGCCGCGCCGCCATCCGCCGCCTCATCCGTCACGGCGCCCTCCCGGCGATATAGGTTCGCCGCGTACTGCCCGATGACTTCTTCCGGCTCGATGACCACGGTAAACCCGCTGATGCCGGGTTTATCCGCCTCTGCGTCATCCCCGGCGTGTGCATACTCCGCTGCCTCTTCCGTATCAGCCGGAACCGCTCCCGCCGCCCATTCTTCTTCAGCCGCCGGCGTTTCCGCCGCTTCCGTTATATCCGTAGCCGCTATCTCATCCGCCGCCGCTTTAGCCATTTCCGCTTCCTCGTACTCTGACGGCGTATCATCCCGCATCGCCGGCTCGCCGGCTTCCGCCGCGCCCATTACTGCCGCGCCGCTCTCCTCCGCTGCCGCTTCCCCGGCCGCGTCCGTTGCGCCCGCGTATACCGGCGCCTCTCCCGCCGCACCGGCTGCTTCAGCCGCAGCATCCTCCGCGGTTATGCCGGTCATGCCGGCTTCCGCGCCTTCGCTTTCCAGGGAGACCACGTCGGGAAGCGTCTGCTCCTGCCCGCCGTCCTCGCCCATCAGATCCCTCTCATGCCCTCCGTGGAGGAGCTTGTCCATATCGCTGTCGGTGAGGACCAGCTCTTTGTCTTTGTAGCCGTCCAGCAGCTCCATCTGGAACTCCAGGAAGCCTTTATGCTTCAGATACAGCTGCTTCTCATACAGGCGCAGGTGCTCGATGCGCTGGCGGGCGTCCAGTACGTCCCTTTCCGCATCCTGGACGATTTTGTCCCCCTTGTTTTCCGCCTCGTGAAGGATCACATCGGCCGCTTTCTTCGCCCGAGCCGCTTCCTCGTCGTGTACCCGCTGGGCCAGGAGCATGGTCTTCTCCAGAGCGGAGCTGACCTCCCGGCTTTTGCCCATCTCTTCTTCCAGGAGGACGATCCTGTCCTTCAGCTCCTTGTTTTCCCTGAAGTAGGTCTCCTGGTCGCGGATGATCTCATCCAGGAAAGCGTCCACTTCCTCCATCCGATAGCCGCGAAATGCCCGGGTAAATACTTTATTGTGGATATCTAGTGGCGTCAGCATTGTTTATCTCTCCTCGTCACTTGTTTATATGATCTTAAATCCGTGAACTTTGTTAAACGCTGTGATTTGTCGCGCGACCCGCCCAAGGCAGCGCGGTCCTATTGAGTCGCTGCCTTATATATTCGCGCATTTCTCAGCGCCGGCCTTCACCGCCTCCATCATCGCCCCGCGCAGCCCCGCTTTCTCCAGGGCATAGACGCCTTCGATGGTGGCGCCCCCCGGGGAGCATACGCCGTCCTTCAGCTGCCCGGGATGCCCCTGGCCGGCTAAGACCATCTCCGCCGCCCCCCTGACCGCTTCCGCAGCCAGCTTCTGAGCCACCTGGCGGGGCAGCCCCATCATGGCGCCCCCGTCAGCCATGGCTTCGATTATCATATACACATAAGCGGGACCGCAGCCGGCGACGCCGGTAGCGGCATCGATAAGGCGCTCCTCCAGGGGTATCACGGCGCCCACCGTCTCAAATATCTTCTTCGCGAATTCCACGTCCCGCTCCCCGGCTTTGCTGCCGGCGCACAGGCAGGTGACGCCCGCGCCCACCATGGCGGGGGTATTCGGCATCACGCGCACCACGGGCAGCGCGCCGCCCCTCCCCGGCTGCAAAGCGCTTTCCAGTTGAGCCGTGGTCACCCCGGCCATGATGGAGATGACTCTGTGGGAAGGTCTCAGCCCGGGCCGCAGCGCTTCAGCCGCCCCGGCGAAGTACTGGGGTTTGACTGCCATGACCAGTACCTCGCATGCACCGGCAAGCTCCCCGTTGTCCGCCGTACAGCGTATCCCGTATGTCTTCTCCATATGCTCCCGGCGCTTCCCGTCGGGATCCGCGCCCCGTATATCCTCAGGCGCGAAGCCGCCCTTCAGCATACCGCTGACGACCGCCTCCGCCATCATGCCGGAGCCGACAAACCCTATGCTCGTCATGTCCCTCGCCCCTTCAGCTCGTTTTAATCCTCGTACTGTATCTGATTGATCCAGGGGATGACTTCCTTAGGCTGGGAGATGTTCAGCAGATCCCCGGTGATCTCCACATGGGAGGGGACTGCCACAAATATACTTCCTCCGGCTTTCTGCATGGAGCCTTCGAGTGCGTAGGCCGTGCCGCCGACAAAGTCGATGATGCGCCTGGCGGTAGGCAGATCCAGGGCCTCAAGGTTGATGATCACGCTTCGCCTCGCCTTCAGATGGTCGGAGATGACCTGGCAGTCGTCGAAGCTGATGGGCTCCACCAGCACTACCCGCAACGCGTCCTTCGCGTTTGCGGTAATGGGTACGACCTTACTCCTGCCCGCGCCGTTTCGCCGGGCTCTGTCCGGAAGCTCTTCGTCGATCTCTTCCCTCTCCTCGACGGCTTCCTCTTCCACCTCGTCGCTTAAGCCCATGATCTCCATGAATTTGTCGAATACTCCCATAACAACGCTTCCTCCTCCTGCGAAATTCAGCTTATCTTTTCGTTATCAAAGCGCTAGTACCATGATCCAGCCTATCTCCCGCCAAATATAGCCGTCCCCACGCGGACATAATCCGCGCCTTCGGCGATGGCCGCCTCGAAATCATGGCTCATCCCCATGGACAGATACCGTATATCCGCCCCCGGCACGGCCCACGAGGCCGCTTCGTCCCGTAATGCCCTCATCCTGCGAAACAAAGCCCTCGACCCCTCCGGGTCCTCATGATACTGCCCTATGGTCATCAGCCCCAGTACATGGACGCCGGGCAGGGCCGCTATCTCCTCCAGCCCCTGCCGCAGGCCCTCCGCGCCAAAGCCCGCCTTGGTCTCCTCCCCGTCGAGGTTCACTTCGATGAGGACGGAGGCTTCCACCTGCTTCAGCAGCGCTTGGCGGCTGATTTCCCTCGCCAGGGCCGCGGAGTCCACCGAGTGGATCATCGCCGCTTTATCAATTATATATTTAACTTTGTTTCTTTGCAATCGTCCAATGAAGTGCCATTCAATATCTTTTGGCAAAACAGGCTGTTTTTCCGTCAATTCCTGAGCCCTGTTCTCTCCAAACAGGCGCTGCCCCAATCCATAAGCCTCGCGAACCGCTTCGGCGGGGAAAGTTTTCGACACGGCGATGAGCTTTACCTCACCCAGCCCCCTGCCCGCGGCTATGCAGGCTTCCCGGAAAGCCTCTTCCGTGCGCCTATAGCCGTCGGTTATGGTAAAGGTGTCGCCCGCCATTCCCCCAGACCCCCCTCAATCCCTCAGACGCATGCCGTCCCAGATGAGCCACGGCCTTGTCGCGATGACGTCCCCCGGGCTTATGTCCCCCGGCTCCGTCCCTTCGATGAATTGTAGCCCGTCTTTTTCCTCGGTTATACTCACTGGCGTCCAGCGCACCTTGTGCTTCTCCACCATATAGACCCCTGTTTCGCCGTCCTTCATCACCACGGAGCCTGCCGGGGCGGCTATCCTGGCGTCCGTGCCCAGCACCAGGGTCAGCCGGTGCCGCCTGCCGTGCCGCAGGGGCTCCAGCCCGGACTCCAGCTTCATAAGAAGCCCCCAGCCCGCCGATATCTCCTCGCACAGCAGCACGGTCCCTTTGCCCGGGTTGCCTTCATCCAGCCTCATGGTTACCGTATCCGCCACTTGGAAAGGCTCTTCCTCCTGGGCCGGAAGCCTCATATAGATATAGCAATCCGACAGATTGTCCGTCACCTTGACGATAGCCGTGCCGCCGTACACTTCCTTGGGCTCGGTCTTTGCCGGCGCGGCGGGCTCCTGCCCGGCGGCGCTGTCAGTCTCTTCGCCGGCGTCCCAGTTCTCCTGCTCCAGCTTGTCCTGGATCAGCCCCGTCAGCCCCTGGCTTCCCCGGCGGGGCTCCTCCTCGTCCCCTATCTTACTCTCGAGGAAGGGTATCGTCAGCTCCGCGTAATCTTTCGTCCCGTTGACGAGTTCCAACCCGTCGGGCTCGAAGGAAACTATGCCCGCTACCGGGCTGTATATCCGCCGGTTTCCCGGCTCGCTCAGGCGCGTGTCCCCCAGGAAATTCAACCTTGCGATCTCCAGGCCTTTCGACACCCTCTCCCCTTCGTTGACCATGGGGATAAGCACGCCCCCTTCATCCGTGGTGGTAACCAGCTCCCGCTGAAAGGACCATGCCGGCCCTTCGGCTGTGTTCTCCCAGGATATCTCGGCGATCATCCCCAAGCCGGCGAAGTAGGTCAAAGCCGCTTCCGCTATGGTGTACAGGCTCCCTGACAGAAATATCAGGCACACCGCCACGATGATCAGCTTCGTCTGCCGCTGGCCCCTGCTCTTGTTGCGTCTTATCGTGTCGGTTTTTGTTACTTCAGCCAATTTGCTCGACCTCATATGCGGATATACTGCGTTATATGGGCGGCTAGCGCCGCGTTCGCGGGACGTCCGCGCCCTTGTGCGCTTCGGATAGCGGATGGGGGCCCGTAGGGTCGGACGCTTTTCCCTCCGCTCCACGAACCGCGCTTACCCCCGGCTTAATGCCAGAAAGGCGGCTTGCCTCCCCCTGTCCCCTTCCCGGTGGGAGAAGAAAACCTCCTCGTGTATCGTGCACATCCCGGAGAGGGATATCCGGTCTTCCGGTATGCCCATTTCTGAAAGTAATATCGCGTTTGCCATGCCTAAGTCCAGGTAAGCCTTACCCGGCTCCGCAGCCGGCTTGATTATGGCGCCCATATCGTCCGGCCTGCTCCCGAACCTTTCCCAAACTTTCGCCAGCACGGGTTCGTCCACCTCATAGTGGCAGCCGCCCGCCCCCGGGCCTATGGAGGCGAGCATATCCGCCGGCTCGCTGCCAAAAGCAGCTTTCATGCCGGCTACCAAAGCCCCCGCCATATCCGCCATCGTTCCCTTCCATCCCGCGTGGCCCAGTCCGATAGCCATATTTTTTGTGTCGATGATATAGATCGGTATACAGTCCGCGTGTAGGGTGACCAGTACTACTCCCGGTATATTCGTCACTTGCCCGTCTGCCACAGGCAGCTCCACGACCGGCTCCATTATCCCTCTTCCGGCGTCCTTTTCTGTGACGATCCTTATCTTAGTACCGTGTACCTGGCGCAGGCACGACCATCTCTCGAGGGGGATGCCGGCGGCGGTAGCCAGTAGGCGGCGGTTTTCCTTCACCGCCTCATGGTCGTCCCATGTATACCCGATGTTCAGCGTATCGCAAGGGGCATGGCTTACGCCTCCTCCGCGGCAGGAAAAGCCTTGCTTCACAAGCCCGGTATCCGTCAGAAAGCTGTCTTCCGCCCAGTTTATCCCTTGCATGTCCTGCCATCGCCAATAGCCGCTTTTTCCATTCCAGCCTGTCATCCGCGCTTCCATCTCCTTGTTTATCCGATAATCATAACACTTTCAGGAAAGAATCGCCAGAAAAAAGTAAAATCACACTTTATTCTATATTCTATAAAGTGTGACCGTGCTTTTCCTATATGTTATTTTCGCTTCCATGTAATTACATTGTCATATCATTCCATTTATAGGCTTTCGGCTATTCCCTTTTAATATTCTTGAATAATCCGATTCTTCTTGACTCGAATTGCATTGCCTTATGGTAATATCCGCTGTGACATCGACCCATTTCGGCTATTGTGTCACATCGTCGTTTACCATAGCGCAACTCTATAAAGGCACACGCAATGGGGCAAGTGAGGGACGCGCCTCGTTGTGAACGTACGTTCTTGCGCCCTTACCCGCCCCTTTCACCCTTCGGGTAATAGTACCATGGCGCCGGCCCCCCGGCTCGCGTTCATATCGATGACCCGTTGATTAGCGGAGCCCCGGAAGCGCAGGCCGATATCCCGCAGCTTTTCCACATACGGACCGTCCACCAGTATATCCGTCGCTTCCAGCAGCCTCGCGGCTTGAGGATCCTTCGCAGCTAACTCAAGGACGTCGTCGTAGACATAACCGGTATAGGTCGTTATACTCATTCCCCGCTTCCGCGCCAGTTCCGCCAGGTCGGCCATTTCCCCGGCTTGCTGGAAAGGCTCGCCGCCGGACAGGGTCAGGCCCTGTACGGAATCCGGCAGCTTCCGAATGATACGAAACAGATCCCGCACAGACCACTCCTCGCCCTTTGCGGGGTGCCAGGTTTCCGGGTTGTGGCAGCCTGGGCAGCGGTGGGGGCAGCCTTGGGCAAATACGACGAAGCGCACCCCGGGGCCGTCGACGATACTCTCATGCAATACTCCCGCTATCCTCATCTCACTCGTCCTTTTCGGCTCCGGCTGCGTCCACATCCTCATTCTACTCAGTCACATACCATCAGAAGTATGCTCCTTCGTGAATTTCGTCGCTTGCCTTGCCGGAACCGAAAATTACTTCGTGAGACATACTGTCGTCCTTTTCGGCTCCGGCTGCGCCCACATCCTCATTCTACTCAGTCACATACCGTCAGAAGTATGCTCCCTCGTGAATTTCGTCGCTTGCTTGTCAACCGCCGCTGCTCACCGGGGGAAGCTTCATATGGGTACGGCGGGCTTTCGCTTCTGCCAGCTTGCTGTCGTTGAAGTTGTCCAGGGTGGACAGGTACCCCGTGATCCGGCGCACCCGGCTTATGCCCGTGCCGCCGCACTTCGGGCAGTGGTCAGTCTCGATGACGCCGTTGAACCCGCATTCTTTGCAGATGTCCACCGGGAAGTTCACCGCGGCGTAACCCATGTCGTTGTCATACATCGCCCGCACCAGGGTCTCGAAGGCCTCCAGGTTGCCCTTTGGCGCAGAGGACAGCTCCACGTAAGAGATGTGGCCCGCGTTGCAGTACTTATGGTATGGGCCTTCCAGCGCTATTTTCCGCAGGGCGTCGATTTCATACTCCACGGGGATGTGGAAGGAATTCGTGTACCATTCCTTATCGGTGACCCCCGGTATGACGCCGTACTTCGCGGCGTCCAGCCTGGTGAATACCCCGGACAGCCCCTCCGCCGGCGTCGCCAGTAGGCTGAAGTTCAAATTATGCTGCTTGCCGGCTTCGTCGCAGCGCAGCCGCATATGGCTGATGATGGACAAGCCCAAGGCCTGGGCGCTGTCGGATTCGCCGTGATGGCTTCCCGTCAGGCACTTCAGGCACTCCGCCAAGCCGATGAACCCCATGCTTAGGGTGCCATGGCGTATAGCCTTCTCCACCGGGTCGTTTGGCCCCAGATCCTCGCTGTCCACATAAAGGTGCTGGCCCATCATGAAGGGGAAGTCCTTCATCTTCAGGTTCTTCTGCACCTCATAGCGGTTGAGGAGCTGCTTGACCACTAAGTCCACCGCCTCGTCCAGGAGTTGCCAGAATCCGGCCAGGTTCCTCTCCGCCCGGATGGCCAACCTGGGCAGATTGATGGTGGTGAAGGACAGATTGCCCCTTCCGTTGGTCACGTTCATCCCGTGGATATCGCTGATCACCCTGGTCCTGCAGCCCATGTAGGCGACTTCCTCGTCCCGGTAAGGCGTATTGAAGGTGGAGTCCTGGAAAGAGAAGTTGGGAAACAGCCGGGAACAGGCCACCCGCATACTCAGAAGGAATAGGTCGTAGTTGGGGTCTTCCGGCTCATAGTTGACCCCGTCCTTGACTTTAAAGCAGGTATTGGGGAACAGGGGCGTCTCCCCCCTGCCCAGCCCTTTCTCATAGGCCAGGAGAAACTTCTCCGTGACCAGGCGGCCGCTCCAGGAGGTATCCGTGCCGAAATTGATGCTGGAGAAGGGCACCTGTGCCCCCGCCCTGCTGTGCATGGTGTTGAGGTTGTAGATGAAGCCTTCCATCGCCTGGTAAGTCTCGTCCTCCGTCCGCTTCATCGCCGCTTCGTTCAGCTTCTCCTCGTCGGCGGTAAGCCCCAGCTCGCCCAGGTCTGCCCTGAGCATTTTCTTCTGCCGCTCGAACTCCAGTTCCACATAGCGGGCCATATCCCGGTCGAAGTAGGCGAAGGACTGCCCGCCGTGCATGTCGTTCTGGTTGCTTTGGAGGATGATGGCCGCCAGGGCCGCGGCCGTCTTTATCCCTTTGGGCGGGCGTATATAGCCATGGCCGTTGTTGAAGCCCTCTTTAAGGAGCCTGTCTACCGGTATCTGCAGGCAGGTCACGGTCTTGCCGTACCAGGAGAGGTCGTGGATGTAGATGTCCCCGTCCGCGTGGGCAGCCGCTTCGTCCGGGGGCACGACCCGCTTCAGGTAGTAGTTTTTCGACGCTGCCTCGGATATCTGCAGTACCTTCGCCGAAGGGGAGTTGCCTACGTTGGCGTTATCCCGGTTAGTCTCCTTGAGTATCTCCGCCACGGCGTCCATAAGCTCCGTCCGGCCCTCGCGCACCATGGAACGCTTCTCCCGGTACAGGATATACGCCTTGGCCGTCTGGGCGTGGCCGCGCTCGATAAGGGTCTTCTCCACGATGTCCTGAACCTCTTCCACGGTAAACACATGGTCCTCCGGGTATGTCTTCATTTCCCGGATGGCGTCCAGAGTAAGCTCCATAGCCGTCTGGCGGTCGTCGCCGCCCACGGACTGCGCAGCTTTAAATATCGCGTTAGTGATCAACGTATCGTTGAAAGGGACTATCCTGTCGTCGCGTTTTCGTATCTGCGTTAACATAGTATAAACCTCCCTGACTTGTCTTTTCCGTCTCTGACTGCGTCCGCTTCGTCGTTCAGCTCAATCACATATTGAAGATATGCTCATTCGCCGCCCTCCTTGCTTGCCTTGTCAGAGCCACAAAATCCTGCGTCACTTTTTTGTCTTTTCCGTCTCTGACGGACATCTGCGTAATTGTGCGCTTCGGATAGCAGATTGGAGTCCGCAGGACTGGCGCTTCGTCGTTCAGCTCATTTTTTCAAGATTTCAGGCGTCGCGCGATCCTACGCGTTGTGCTCCCGCGTCAGCAGATCCTGGATTTCCTTCATAAACGTGTTGATATCCTTAAACTCCCGGTAGACGCTGGCGAACCTTACATAAGCCACTTTGTCGATGTCTTTTAGTCGCTCCATGACTTTTTCGCCTATGAGGATAGTGGGGAACTCCCTGGATCCCGAGGTCTGCCGGAACTCCCTTTCGATCTCCTCCGTCGTCTGCTCCAGAAACTCCATGGATACCGGCCTCTTCTCGCAGGCTCTGAGCATGCCATTTAGTATCTTTTGGGAATCGAAACGCTGCCGGCTCCCGTCTTTCTTGATTACCCACAAGTGAACTTCTTCCAGGCGCTCGAATGTGGTGAACCTCTGGGAGCAGGCGAAACACTCCCTGCGGCGGCGGATAACGCTGCCGTCTTCGCTGTCCCTGGTCTCCAGTACTTTTGAATCATCATGTCCGCAATACGGGCAAATCATTATAACCACCTGACCCTCAATATAGTGTCTGAGCTAATAATAGCAACTATATACAGGTATGTCAATACTAAATCGCAAAAAAGAAAACACGTGTTGTTATTCGTTTTTTGTCTTGACACACGTATATAATACGTGTTATCATGGTACAGAAGGAAGGTCTCAGCATGAAGGTAGGCGAACTCATAAGGCTCGCAAGAAAACACGGATGCTATATTAAGAGGCACGGCTCAGAACACGATATCTGGGTCAGCCCAATCACAGGTGGTTCTGCTTCGATTCCGCGACATCAGAGTAAAGAATTGGGAACTGGTATTGCCGAGCGAATAAAGAAAATATTAGGGCTGCCGTAAGCTTATGCCCTGACATGATACAGAAGGAAGGTCTCAGCATGAAATATTCTTTTACCGCGATTTTTACTCCTGAAGTTAACGAGACAATTAGCGTTTACTTTCCGGATTTACCAGGTTGTTGTACAAGCGGCGATGATATCCCCGACGCCTTATGCATGGCGCAGGACGCTCTATGTCTGTGTTTGTATGATTTGGAGCAGGATGACAAGCCAATCCCTGCCGCAGGGCAGCCACATGAAATTAAAACATCCGGAAACGAATTCACTAGCGTAGTCGCGGTGGATACGGATGCTTACCGCCGTTTTTTTAAGAACAAATCCATCAAGAAAACCCTTACGATTCCGGAGTGGCTAAATGATCAAGCCGAAAAGGCAAATATTAATTTCTCGCAGACATTACAAAAAGCGCTAAAAGTCGAATTAAACATTTCGGAATAGGTTATAATTCCCATATAATACCACTAAATAAGTTTAACGATTATTCTTGCTTTTCCCGGAAGGATTTAGTATAATGCTTTGGTGACCAGTCAAAGGGGGGAAAACATATGTCATTCAAATGCGATATCTGCGGCAAAGGCAAATCGGTTGGCATGAAGGTCAGCCATTCGCATATCCGTACAAAGAAAGTCTGGAAACCTAACCTTCAGCCGGTACGGGCCACGGTCAATGGCCAGACCGTCAGGCTCCGGGTCTGCACCCGCTGCCTCCGTTCAGGCAAGGTCCAGCGGGCCGTCTGATTCCATCCCCTATACAAAATGAAGCGGGCGTATCTTTCGCGAAAATCGATACGCCCGTTTTTTATTACGCTGCTGCATACGCCCGTTTTTGTCGCGCCGTCGTTTGCGCCCGTTTATCGTGCTCCGCCGACGTGAGGCAAACCGCCGCCGCCGCCGCGCCGCCCGGACGCCCCGCTAGACCCGGAACAGGTCCGTGCTCAGATACTTTTCGCCCCTGTCCGGCAGGATAGCCACTACCACGCCGCTTTCCAGCTTCTCTGCCGTCTTGATGGCCGCCAGCATAGCCGCCCCGCTGGACATGCCCACAAATATGCCTTCCTCACGCACGATGCGCCTGGCTATCTCGTAAGCCTCCTCCGTGTCTATCATGATGCTCTCGTCGATCTCATTCACGTCGTAGATGCCGGGGACGATGGCTTCCTCCATATTTTTCAGCCCCTGTATATAATGCCCCTTTACCGGCTGGGCCTCGATGATCTTCACCGAAGGCTTTCGCTCCTTGAGCATTTTCCCTACGCCCATGATGGTCCCCGAGGTGCCCAGGGAAGAAACGAAATGGGTGACCCGGCCCCCGGTTTGCTCCCATATCTCTTCCGCTGTGGTCTTATAGTGGGTGATCTTGTTTGACTCGTTGGAAAACTGGTTGGGGTTGAAGTAGCCCTCCGGATTTGCCGCCACCAGCTCCTTCGCTTTGATGATGGCGCCATCCGTGCCCTTGCCGGGGTCGGTGAGGATGATTTCCCCGCCGAAAGCCTTGATCATTTTCTGCCGCTCCACGGATACGGCTTCGCTCATCACGATTTGTACCCGATAGCCCTTCACCACCCCGATCATAGCCAGCCCAATGCCGGTATTGCCGGAAGTCGCTTCGATGATGATTTTATCTTTCGTCAGTATCCCGTCCTGCTCGGCTTGTTCGATCATTTTCAGGGCTATCCTGTCTTTGATGCTGCCTGTGGGGTTGAAGCCTTCCACCTTGGCGTAGAGCTCCACCGCCGGGTTCGGGTTCATGCGGTTGATCCGCACCATGGGCGTATGCCCGATCGTATCAAGAATATTACCGTATATCACAATCGTACCTCGATTCAGTCCATACTTTTCTTATCCGCGTTTCTGTTACCGATTACACGCTCAATCCAGCAGGCCGTCGTAGTCCGCCCACTCCCCTTTGACCCGCCCCTGCTCCCGCATGTGCTGCAGCAGGTAGTATATGACATGGTATTCATCCGGGGCAAAGCTCTTCTTCAGGGCGTCCACGCCAAGGTCTCCGCCGGCGGAGGCCAGCCCGTTCAGCTTCTTCTGTATCTCGATGATGGCTTTGGCGCTGCGCTTCCCTTCCTCTACCTGGGGCTGATCGTAGGGGTTGATCCCCACATACGCCGCGATATAGCCGACGATGCGCTCAAATAGGGCAATGAGCCCGCCCAGGGAGAATGGATCCAGGCGCTCCATAGTGATGGCCATGCTCTCCCGGCCCCGCGCCTTCATCGCGTTCATGGTGCCGTGGCAGAAAGCCAGCAGATAGTCGCCCATGGTGACGCCGCCTTCCTCTACCTCCGTGTCCACAGCCTGGCCCTTCTCTTGCAGCACTTTGATGAATATTGCGAAGAAATCATTATGCCCCGCCAGGAGCTGCTGTACGTAGGAGTGCTGGTCCGTAGTGCCCTTGTTGCCGAAGATGGACAGGCCCGAATGCCTGGGCCCATTGTCCGTCTCCAGGGTTTTCCCCAGGGATTCCATGAATAGCTGCTGGAGGAATTTGCCCCAGAGATCCAGTTTGTCCTTGTACGGCAAGACTACCAGGTGGTGCTTTCCGTTCCCCTCGGACTGGAGGATCATATAGTGGGCCAGAAGCATGGCGGGGTTATCGGGATAAGCGGGGCTCCTGGTCAGCTCATCCATGGCGTAGGCGCCCGCCAGCAAGCCGTCGGCGTCCAGCCCAAGCAAGGCCAGGGGTAGTGTGCCCACGGGGGAGAGCACGGAAAACCTTCCCCCTACCCAGTCCCACACGGGGAAGATGTCCAGCCATTGCTGCCCTTTGGCGTATTCATACATCGCCGAGCCGTCCATGGTCACCGCCACGGCATGTTTGCTGAACAGCAAACCTTTCTCCCTATAGACGCGCTCGAGGACAGTGTAGAGGTTGCGTATCTCCGTCGTGCCGCCGGATTTCGAAGCCACCACAAAGAGGACTTTATCCAGATTCCCCTCACCGACGCTGCGGATCATGGCGTCCACAGAGTCCGGATCCGTATTGTCCAAGGTGAAGAGCCCCAGCTTGAAGCGGTAGTCCGACAACGCCTTGCTCACGCACTGGAACCCAAGCTGCGACCCGCCGATGCCGATGACGGCCAGGTACTTAAAAGCTTCGCCCGCCTCGTTGGCTACGCGCCCCTCGTGGACATTCCCGGCGAATTCCTCTATCCGGTCTACCGCGCGGGTGATCTCGTCGCCTATGCCCTTGTCCGGGGCCAGGCCGGGGTTGCGCAGCCAATAATGCCCCACCATCCTGTCTTCGGATTCGTTCACATGTACGCCCTTTTCCGTGTCTGCCATGACCTTGTTCGCCTTCTGATGAAAGCCCGGGTCGATAAGCGTGGTCAAATCGAAGTTTAACGAATGGTTGAAATCGAGGGAAAACACCCCTCTTTCATGGGTGTACCGGACAGATTTGCCGGTTTTGGTGATAGTCCATGCCGCCATATATCGCTCCTCCTTACTTGCCTTTTTTGCTTCCGGCTGCGCCCGCTTCCTCAGCCCCTTCGGTCACGTACCGTCAGAAGTACGCTCCCTCGCGGCTTTCGTCGCTTGACTTGCCAGAAACAAAAAATTCTGCGTAACTTTTAACCTTTTTTGCTTCCGGCTGCGCCCGCTTCCTCAGCGCTCAACTAATTCGTGGATTTTTTTCTTAAGCTGCTCCTGGCGCTCCAGGCCCTTCTCCGGCGTGTCCGCCAGTATGGAGTAGTACACTTTCAACTTCGGCTCCGTACCCGACGGCCGGGCGGCCAGCCAGGAGTCCCCCTTGAGCTGGAAGCGCAGGACGTTGTCTTTGGGTATCCCGTCCACCCCCTCCAGGAAGTCCTCTACCTTCTCCACATCCGGCAGTATCTCTTTGCCGGAGCGGCGCAACTCGTCCATGATATGTTTCATCTTCTCCAGCCCGTCGAAGCCCGGGATGACGAAAGTATCCAGCAGATCCATATAGCGCCCATATATGCTGTATATTTCTTCCAGACGGTCGATCATCGTCTTGCCCTGGTCCAGCCAGTACGCCGCCGCCTCGCAAAAGAGCATGGTCGCCCCTACGGCGTCCTTATCCCGGACGAAGTCGGCGATGAGGTAACCGTTGCTCTCCTCGTAGCCGAACACGAACTCCTTGGTATCCCCCGCCGCGGCTGCCGCTTCCACCAGTGCCATCTGCTCGCCGATATATTTGAAACCGGTCAGGCACTTCACGATCTCCAGGCCGTAAGCCTTCGCGATGACTTCCCCCAGCTTGCAGGTGACGATAGTATTCACAAACACGCCTTTTTCCGGGATAGCCCCCAAGAGCTTCTTTCTTGTAAGGGCGTAGTCTACCAGCAGTACGCCGATCTGGTTCCCGGTGATGTTGCGGAACTCCCCCTCATGGCGGATAGCTGTCCCCAGTCTGTCCGAGTCCGGGTCGGAGCCTACCACGATGTGGGCTTCCGTCTTCGCCGCCAGAGCGATAGCCATGGACAGTGCTTCGGTCTCCTCGGGGTTCGGTTGCCTCACCGTGGGGAAGTCCCCGTCGGGCAGCTCCTGCTCCGGCACGACCTGCACCCGGGAGAAGCCATCCTTCGCCAGCATCTCCCGGATGTATAGGTTACCCGAGCCGTTTAGCGGGGTATAGACCACCGAGAGCGCCCCCTTAGCCCCCCCGTCGTCCAGGAGGGAATGGGACAATACCGTGTCCACATAAGCATGGCGGAGTTCCTCGCCCAGCATCTTGATTTTGCCCTCTTTGACCAGGGCGTCGAAGTCCGCTTTCGGCAACGGGCTGAACAAGGGCTGTACCTCGATGACGTCCATGAGGGGCTGTGCTTCCAGGGGCGGGAGCTGGCAGCCGAAATGATTGTATATCTTCATCCCGTTGTATTCTTTCATATTGTGGCTGGCGGTCAGCACGACCCCCGTGGCGCAGCCGTATTTCCTGATGGCATTGGACAATACCGGCGTCGGCGTTGGCCTGTCTGCCAGATAGACCGTGACCCCCTGCTCCGCCAAGGTCACCGCCGTATGCCTGGCATACTCCTCCGAATGATGCCTGGTATCATAGGCGATAGCCGCGCCTTTGGCCATGGCTTCCGGGCCCATTTGCTTCAGCCACAGGGCCACCCCCGTGATCGCCCGCCGTACGGTATAGGGGTTCATCCTGTTGTTGCCGGGGCCCATCACCCCCCGCATACCGCCGGTACCGAAAGCCAGGTCTTGCCCGAAGCTCTCTTCCAGCTCCTTGTCTCCCGTCATCCGGCGAATGGCTTCTTTGGTATCCTCATCCACATAAGGGCTGTCCAGCCATTCTCGGCGGTTCGCCTCGCCGATCTCACGGTAGCTCAGGTTGCCTTTCTCACTCATTTTTGATCGCGCCTTTCCTCAGTATTTTCTCTGCTTACGTGGCGATCTCCCTATCCGCCTGCATGCATAACAATACGCCCTCATCCCAGTCCAGCCTGGCCTTGTCCGCCGTAAGCTCATTGCTTACGCCCAGGGGGAAACCGCTGATGAACCGTCCCCCTGCCGGCTGGTATTTCAATCCTTCCTGCACGAATCCCGTGACTTCCGAGGTAAGTGCAAATAAGGATACATACTCGCCTATTTTACCATAGATCCACTGCCCCCGTCTGGGGAGAAATATTTTGACGCCCCTGTCCTCGATGACGACCTCCGGCAGGCCCTCGGCCCCCGGGCCGTAGGCTTCCCCGTACTCCGGCTCAAGGGCCAGCTGGAGCAGCATGATGTTGGCGTAGCTGTGGTCGGGCCAATCGCCCAGGGCGCCCCATATCCGTATGCGCCCATACCCCCGGCTCAGGGCTTCCTTTATAACGAAACTGCCGTCTGTGTCGTTTTTCTCCACCGGGCTCACCGTCAGCCTGCAGCCTCCTCTTTCCAGGCGCATCGTCTCGTCCCCTGTCAGGGAATCCATATCTCCGAACACTTGTTCCGGGATGAAATCCAGCCGCAGCAGGTGCCTGGCGCCGCTGTCGGCTGCGATCACCGTATCCGCTTCCTTCAGCCGGAGCTGAAACAAGCCGGCGTCTTTGATTTCCCCGCCCAGTACAAGCAGGCATGTCTCGTTCCAGTGCCGCGTCATTTGCCGTATGTCGCTTCCTTTTCCTATGTTCGATGGGGCTCTGCCCCATACCCCGTCGCTCCGCGAGGCGAGGCCCCGCTGCGCTCCATAGGCTGCGCCAGCTTGCGTCCTAAGGGTGGTATTTGCCCAGGCTTGCCTATGCGCCGTGCTCAGTATGTCGCTTCCCTTTCCTATGCTCGATGGGGCTCTGCCCCATACCCCGTCGCTCCGCGAGGCGGGGCCCCGCTACGCTCCATAGGCTGCGCCTGCTTGCGTCCTAAGGGTGGTATTTGCCCAGGCTTGCCTATGCGCCGCGCTCAGTATGTCGCTTCCCTTTCCTTGAGTTCCTTTAGCAAAGCCCGGTAGCGGCGGTAGCGGCCTTCGTCCACCGCGCCCTCCCGCGCGCCCTGGCTGACGCCGCAGTCACGGTCCTGATCATGGATACAGGAGCGAAATCGGCAGTTTGCCGCCAGGGGCTCGAATTCGGGGTAGTACTCCGCCAGCCCCGCCGACGTCACCCCTTCCGGCATGAGCAGTTGGCTGAATCCCGGGGTGTCCGCCACCCAGCCGCCGATAGCCAGAGGTATCCATTCCACATGGCGGGTGGTATGCCTGCCCCGCCCCAGCTTGTCGCTGATTTCCCCGGTCTTTAATTCTATGCCGGGTTCTATCCTGTTCAGCAGGCTTGATTTGCCTACCCCTGATGGCCCCGCAAGCACCGTCATCCTACCCGCAAGCCTCTCGCCAAGCTCCTTGACGCCCGCGCCGCTTACCGCGCAGGTGGCAAGCTGCTCCACCCCAGCCGCATCGTATGGCTTCCGATACCCTTCCAGCACCGCCTGACCGGCTAAATCCATCTTATTCCAGCATAGGAGCGGCTGGATGCTTTCCGCCTGTATCATGATCAACAACCTGTCCAGAAGCCACATATCCGGTTGAGGCTGATCCGCCGCCAACACGATGAGGGCCAGATCCACATTCGCTACGGGCGGCCTGAGCAGCCTGTTGCTTCGTGGGGCGACTTCCTCGACTATGCCTTTGCGCCCGGATTCATCCACCACGCCAAAGGCAACGATATCCCCGGGCAACACCTCCTGCTTCTCCCGGCGGAAACGCCCCCTGAGCCTGCATTCCCACAGCCCATGGGCGCCCGCATCCACGGTGTAGAAGCTTCCCACGCCCTTCAGCACCCTGCCCGGTAACTTGTCTGTTTCGCTTCTGGCGACGCCCACTTCCGGCTCCCGTTCAGTTTCGTACGTTTGGTACGCGCCTTCACGTTCGCCGTCGTTTGTCTTGCCAGAACCGAAACATCCTGCGTTACCCTCGCATTTGTCTGTTTCGCTTCTGGCGACGCCCACTTCCGGCTCCCGTTCAGTTTCGTACGTTTGGTACGCGCCTTCACGTTCGCCGTCGTTTGTCTTGTTTCTTTCCCCGATGATTCCACACCTTTCTGAGAGGAGATACGCGAGGGAGCGTACTTCAGATGGTACGTGACCGAGCAGTTCGACGAAACGGCCGCAGTCAGTACCTATGCCGCTACTAAGTGACGCCGGATTTTTGGATTCTGACAAGGCAAGCGACGAATGTCGCGAGGGAGCGTACTTCTGACGGTACGTGACCGAGCAGACAGAGGATGCGGCTGCCGTCAGAATCCAAAAAGACGCGTCAGTCGGGTCCGGGGCCTTGGCTGACGACTATATCGATCGGCGTCCCTTCCTGCATCTGGGTCTCCCCTGCCGGCGTCTGCCGGATGATCGTATCCTTCGCCCAAGTCCAGCTCATCTCATAACTCGTGTACCCGAACTCTATCCCCAGCGAACGGGCCGCTTCCTGGGCGTCCGACACAGGCATGCCCACGAAGGACTGGACCCTGACCAGCTTCACCACCGGCCCCAGGCTGATCACGACGTCTACCTTGTCTCCAGGCTTCATCTGCGTATCCGCCTCGGGGTTTTGGGCGATGATGTGCCCTTCCGGCGTGTCGCTGTCGTTGATGGTATCCACATTGCCCAGTACCAGCCCGGAGTTGCTCAAGGCGATGATCGCCCCCTGCTCCGTCAGCATGGACAGATTGGGCGCCGGATATGTCGCTTGCCCCCGGCTTAGGGTCAGCCGCACTGTACTGCCCGGCCGTACCGGCGTGGTAGCCGGCGGGTCTTGGAGCGCTACGCTCCCGGCAGGGATATTGTCCCTGGCTACCCTGTCCTCCGCCACGAGCCCGTGTAAGCCCAGGTTTTCCAGCTGCCGCAGGGCTACCGTTTCCGTTTTGCCCAACATATCGGGTATCTCCACATCGACCACGGGCGAGTACAGAAGGTCGGATATATACCTGCCCAGGTTCAGGCCGCCTATGGCTAGGGCGGCGAACAGCAGCAGCCCCAGGGTGATCTTGATCGCCCTTCCCAGGGCCCGCTGCCCTTCCTTGTTGATCGTGATCGTCCTGCCGCTCTTGCCGGAGCTGGCTGCGCCGCCGTTTCTGCCCGCGCCGCCTTTGCCGGAGCCGCCGGAGCCGCTGTTTCTGCCCGCGCCGCTTTTACCGGAGCCGCCTTTGCCGCCAGGCTTGCCGCTGTTTTTCCCGGTACTGCCGCTATCTCCTGCGCCCATATCCTCCTCCTGCCCGCCGTCCCCGTCGCCGCGTCCGTTGGCGCCCTTGCCTACCGCCAGATAATCCCCGTTCAGCGTATCCTCCTGCGGATCCGTCTCCGGCTCGCCGGCATAGAGCAGGCGATTGTTAAAGCACGCCTCCCGCAGATCGTCTTTCAGCTGAAGCGCCGTCTGATACCGCCGCTGAGGGTTCCTGTTCATCGCCTTGAGGATCACCTGCTCCAGGGCTTCGGGCACCTCTACGTCGGCGTTGGCTTGCCCTGGCGGCGCCGGATCCTGCTGTATCTTCTGCAGAGCCACGCTGATGGGCGACTCCCCTTCGAAAGGCAGCTTCCCCGTGACCATCTCATAGAGCAGTACGCCGATGGAGTAGATGTCCGAACGGTGATCCGCCAGCTCCCCTTTCGCCTGCTCGGGGGATAGATAGTGCACGGAACCCATGATGCTCCCCGTATGGGTCACGGTAGCCTCGCTTGCCGCCCTGGCTATGCCGAAGTCCGTCACCTTGATCTGCCCGTCCGGCCTCACGATGATGTTGTGGGGCTTGATGTCCCTGTGGATGATTTTTTTGTGGTGGGCATAATAAATCGCGTCGCATATCTGGGCGACGATAGGATGTATCTCCCTGGGCTCGAAAGGCTTGGCCCTGGCTTGCAGAACCTGCTTCAAATCGCTGCCTTCTACTAATTCAAGCACCAGATAGTAGACGTCTTCATCCTGGCAGACAGAGTAGATTTTCACGATATTTGGATGGGAGAGCCCGGCCACCGCCTGCCCCTCCCGGCGGAAACGCGCCACAAATACCGGGTCTCCGGAGTACTGCTCCCGGAGCATCTTGATGGCGACTTCCCGGCGTTTATTTTGGTCAAACCCTCGATAGATCAGGGACATGCCGCCGCTGCCGATGAGCTCCTCTATGCGGAAGCGGTTGTTGAGCACGGTGCCCGGCTGTATCATAGACCGCCCTCCTTAGCGATGAGGATGACGGTTATATTATCCAGGCCGCCCCGCCTGTTTGCTTCCTCCACCAGTTCGCCGGCTTTCTCCTCCGGCGTCCGCCCGGGGGCCAGCACGACGTCCCGCATCTTCTCCGGCTCCACCATGTTGTACAACCCGTCCGAGCACAGGAGCAGGTATTCGGCTTCCTCTACGCCCACCTCGTTCCACTCAGGCCGGTAGTCTCCGTCCGCCCCAAGGGCCCTGGTCAGGACATTGCGGTGGGGATGGGTCTTCGCTTCCTCGGGGGTTATGCTCCCCCTGGCCAGCAGTTCGCCCACCAGGCTATGATCCCTGGTCAGGGCATAGACGCCGCCGCTGTTGATCACATACGCCCGGCTGTCCCCTATGTGAGCGACATGCCACCGGCTGCCGACGCAGAAAGCCAGTACCAGGGTGGTGCCCATGCCGTCCCATCTCTTCTCCTTGGCTTCCTTCAGAATGCCGGCCCCCGCCGCGGCCAGGGCTTTCTCTACCCTGGCTTCGTCCACGGCGCCATCCCGGCCCAGCTCCCTCTCCAGGGCTTCCACGGCGATGGCGCTGGCTTGCCTGCCCCCCGCGTGGCCGCCCATGCCGTCGGCTACGGCGTATACCATCCGCTGAGGCAGGACAAGTAAGCTATCCTGGTTTTCCTTCCGCGCCAACCCGGCGTCTGTGATTCCCGCTGCCCGAAAGGCCATAGCCCCTCCATTCCGCCGCGCCGCGGCGGCGCCATACTCCCCTTCGCGGATACCGCCGCCGTAAGCTCCCTTGACGCCCGCGGCTAAGCCGACTATCCGCTATCTACCAGTATTTTAATTCCCGACGGGGAAAATGGCAAGTATTTTGATGAATTCCCGTAATCCGGCTCTTGATTTCTACTTCGAGAAATAGGATAATACATAGAGATACGGCCCCAACCGGCCAGACTTTACCGGAGAGGAAGGGATCCCGATCAGAGCCCGCGTTTTTGATTTGAACCATAACTTTATTTGCGAAGGCAAAGCGACATATAAGAAAGATGAGGAAAGGGTCTACATCATAGCGGAGGCCAATTTCGGCGAGAAAGACCAGGAGTTCCTCGTACACTTCATGGACGACTTCATCGGGGTATTTGACCTCTACTGCAACTATGTCACTTTCGCGCGGGAAGGGCTGCAGTACAATATCGTCCTTGACGTAAACGACGTGGTCAGGACAGTTCAGCGCCGCCAGGACGTGAAGGTGAAGACCAACATCCCCGTCAGGGCCACCCTCCTTGAGTTTGACGACAAGGTCCGGATCAACCCGGAGACCATGAAGGCCATGACTATCCAGGCTTATCTCCGGGACATCAGCGCCGGGGGCATCATGATCGAGACCCTAAGCGAGCTGGAGATCAACCAGAAGCTGCTGTTTCCCTTTGATAAAGGGTCTACGCCTATACTGATCACCGCCGAGGTGCTCCGGGAGCAGCCCACGGAGAGCGACTATCATTGCTACGGCTGCCGTTATCTGAACAACAACAGCGGCAAGGAGTCCGTGATACGGGAGTATGTGTTCCGCCTCGGCGCCGCCGCTAGAAATAAAGCCGGCGCCCTGGACGACTGACGCAGAGCTTTCACCCAGCAATGCAACTTTATCACGCTTTTATGAATCACAAAAGTACATAGGACTTTTGTGATTTATGCTACACTTTTACCATAGGACTTTTGTGATGCTGCCCTCGGCATACCTAAAGCATCATTCGCAAGCCCTTGATTTACGAGCGAGCCTTGCGCTTTCTCCGCGTTGCCCACAAAACCGCCGCTACGCCCAACGCGCACAGCAGCATGGCGCTCAGCCTGCCCAGGAAGATGAATAGCGGTATGCTCGGATCCCCGGTCCCTGGCAGATTGCCCGTGGGCTCGGCCGCCGTGAATTCCCATTCCCGAGTCTCTTCATTCCAGCGCCACTCGCCTACGAGCTCGCCTCCGGGCCGGTACTCCAGGTAGCCTTCATTGTCTGCGGCCGGTATCAATATATTGCCGGGCTCGCTGGGGTTCGGCGGCACATCCTTATCCTTGCCGCCAGGGGTAACCTCCCCGCCTTCATTTCCTTCCTGGCGTCCGCTGCCGTCTCCATCGTCATCGCCGTCGGCGTCGGCGTCCCCGTCGCCATCCCCCGGGTTCACCGGCCCGCCGCCGTCTCCCGAGCCGCCGCCACCGCCTCCATCTCCCTCATCCCCGCCGCCGTTCCCGCCGCCGGTGGTCTTCTCGTAGACATAGGTCACATACAGGTCGACGCCGGCAGCCAGAGGTTCATAGGGCCCGCCGGCATAACGCGTCCCTGATCCCGCTTTGATTTCCGTAGGGGATACTTTGTAGTAACCTACGTATGTATACCCGCTTATATCGCCTCCCGGGGCTCTGTATGGGTTATTCGATTTGTCTTCGATATTAACAAATACTTCTACCTGAGTCTTGGGGGGAATCAGCTCAGCGCCTGACGTCGTTGTCCAGTTTCTGGTTATCGTCACATCTTCCTTGCCGTCCGCGCCGGGCCTGTCCGGGTTTCCGCCCTTGTCCTGCCCGTAGACAAGTGTCACGGTGTGCTCGCCGACTACACCGCTGATACTAATGGGCGTCGTTGTCAACGACTTCGGTGGGTCTGCCGCCCACCAGGATTCGTCAGCGTTCTGCAGCCAGCCTACATAAGTGTACTCATCGATCAGAGGCGGGTCGATTGTAAATTCCCGTCCATCAGCTACCGATATCACATCATCGACCTGTATTTCCTCCCCTTTACGGTTTCGGTATTGTACCGTGACAGGGTGTGCTACATACCACAACGCATATGCGGTGACCGGCCCTATCACTCTACTCCCTCCCGGTACCCAAAGTCGGTCTTCGGGCGGTTTATCACCCACACTGTATCTTTCATTTTCCGGATTCATGTACCAACCTAGGAACACGTAGCCTGCGAAACTCGGGTCGCTTACCCTATTTGTCATGCCGCCATATGGGGCGCGTAGCACGATGGGCTCGAGCCCGGTTTCGAATCCGGATAAGGGATCAGGCATTAGCGTCACGTCGTACATCACGCTTTGCTCCGGGGTGGCGACGTCCGTCCTAAGCGTTTCATCCTCAACGCCATCCACGAGTACCAGTATCCGGCCACGGTTGACCGCTGTCCACGGCTCTTCTACTGGAACATCGTCGATTAAAGCTAGCGTGACTTCCATGTACATCTTGCCGCCAACATACTTCGATAGATAGTCGAGGAGATACTCGGAATAATCGTTAAAGGTGAAACTAATGATGGAATCCGGCCCATTGAGCGGGTCGTCTTCAAGCGAAAGAACGCCCTCCGCTGTAACGTCGGTAGAGGTACCATCGCTGCTAACGATTGTAACATCAACGCACTGCTTCAGATCCTCCGTATTTATCCCTGTTTCGTTATCCAGCATCGGCTTAAAACCAGGAGGCATGATATCCTGCAGCTCAAGCGATACCGGCTCTGGTGATGCTTTAACTATTTTATCAAGTTCATCGAGTAAGGCTTGTGATATCGTGAAGCCGATGCGGTACTTGACGCCTTTATCCGGGTCGATGGCTTCGCTAAAGATGATCTCATCGACGCCATACGCATATTCGCCGTCCCCACTGGAATCCGGCGCGAAGACGAAAGTCTCCTTCGCCGCGTTCATGCCCAGGATATCTTCATAGGCGGCATACAGCGCCATATTGCCCCGGACGATGTTTTCGTCGAAGTCCCATTGATAATCCTTTCGATCCTCGCCGCCTTTCGGCCCGGGCGGGAAGGCTTTGGTATACCAATCGTCAAACTCATATCTTCCGTTGCCGTAGTCTGCGTCTTTGGGAGGAGTCAACCTGTCCCCAAGCCTCAAGTTGTCGGCCACAGGTTGCAGGTACTCTGCGGGTACCTTGCCGTTATTCAGATAATACATCACCCGGTAGTATACAGTTTGCTCAAGGGTCTTTACTTCTTCGTTGGGTCTTTCTACTTCGTCGTTTTCCTTGACGCCAAGATTATTCACCAGGATACGCCCATAGTTCTGCACCCGGTCGGGAGGGTTAGCCTCATCCATTAACTTGAAGTCGATCTCCATGTAGACCTGCATGCCCCTGTATTCAGCGACGTCGATCCCGTTTACCGCATCAAATAAATTGAACACATAGCTGACGGCTGCGCCATTGTACCGCAACATCAGTGTGCCTCGATCCGTGATGTATTCCGGTATACCGCCGTCAACGAAGAAGACCGTGACGCAATCGGATAATATGGGGCTTGCCAAAGCCAGCCCGGTTGGGATGAAATCCTGTATCTCAAGGGTATTCAAGCGGTAGGATTCCGGTATCGTGAAGCCGATACGGTAGCGCAGGATGCCGGAGCCCGCGTACACGAAAGCCTGATCCCGCGCCCAGGTTGCCCATGGCTCGTCCGTCGGCCTGCTCAAGGTCTCCTTCGTCTGATTACCCGGTACAAGCTTCTCATCCAAGCGGTGCAGTCGCACATCTTCGATGAGAGCCGGTTCAAACCGAATACCGGTAAACTTAACGCTAACGTCAACCTTATCGTCCTCAAGCCAGCCATTGCTCTCCGGGGTATCCAGCAGCTCAAGCTCATATACGCCCCTGACGCCGGATACCTTGGTCAAGCGCCCTATATCAAAATTGATCTCGGTATTTGCCGCGACCGGCGTCACGCTGATGTTCTCCTTCTTCAGCCCGGCTATCTCGTCGCCGATGTCGTCGTCGAAGATCAAGGTCAGCTTCGTCGTAGTGACCAGGTCTTCCCTTCCGTCCGCGACAACGTCGATGAAGGCGACGACGAACTCGTCCAGGACGTAGGCTCGCTTTGTACCCAGGGGATCCGGGATGATGCTATAGTTGCGCGGCTCCCAATAGAAGCGGCGGCTCTCGCTCATACTTACCGGAGCGCCGCTTTGCTTAACGGCAATCTCCGTGCCTTTCACCGCGCCGGCCTTACCAGACACCTCGAGATAAGCGCTTCGGCTCAGGTCGCCTTCCACATACATCACCTGGCTTGCGCCCATATACACGCCATGCCTGGTGCGGCCGCTCTCCACCCTGGCGTCCCCCGCCACAGTGAACTTGCCTGCTGTATAGTGCACCCCGTAACCCGCGCCCGTATTTCGGGATATCTCGCCCCCCGTCATGGTGAAGGAGGAGGCAGCCCCGCTCAGCAGCACCGCGCCGCCGCCGGCGCCGGTGATGAGGTTTTCGTTGATGGAACCAGCTTGCATCACAAATGTCGCTCTATCAGCCAGCAGGATAGCCGCGGTATTGGATTCGTTGCCGCTCACCGAGCCGCCCAGCATATAGAGGCCGGCGTTTGGCGCCACGGATACCGCCGCCGCTAAGCCAGAGGAAGCATTGTTGTTCGTGATGGCTCCGCTCATCAGCTGCATCTCCGAGCCGGAAGCTATAGTCACAACCGGCGCGGAGTTTCGGTAGCTGCCGCCGTCTAAGGTGATATCCCTCAGCGTGAAGCCGCCGGGCACCAGGTAACCCGTAGTAGGCGACGCCACATCGATCATGGCCCCGGTAAAGCGCGACTCCCTGACTACGCGTATATCCCAATCCTGCGCCCCCGTCCAGCGCTGAAGGGTGATGTTTTTCCCCGGCGCCACCCGGGCGGTACCGCTCATGGTCACCCCGTTGTCCATAACGTGTACGTAGGTAGGAATGCCTACTCCGGCTAAACGGAACGCAGTCTCAATGGTTTTAAACGGATAGTCGATCGTACCCGGATTCGTATCGATGCCATACGACGCCACATACAAGTGGGCGGCGTTAACAAGCTTGTACTCACTTAAGCCAAAGGGCAACACCTTGAGCTTACCCCCAGGCGTCCATCGGTAGTAACCTGATTCACTGAAGTTGACCACAGCCTCAGTGACGAGATTGGCCGTCCCGCCTATTTTCTCGACGATCTTATCATCGGCTCTGGCGTTCACTTTATCCTCGATGTTAATATTGGAACCGGCTAAAAGGTCGCCATACTGGTAAATGTAGTTGAAGGCTGCGTTCGGTACCGCCAGATAGACGCCGTTGTCCCCCTCGTCCGCCCCTATGCCGGGTTTCGACAGGACATGCAGGCGCCCGCCGCCGTAGTATATCGCGTCCCCGTGATGGTTACGTTCGCCGATCAATGCGTCCCCCACGGGGGGCAGCCTGTCTTGCCCGGCCAGGTTGCCGGTGATGAGCCCCCCGGACACCTCCAGTGTGCCGCCTGTCATATAGATGGCGCCTCCGTGACCCGTGGCGGTGTTGCCCTTGATCAGGCCTCCTTCGACGTATACCCAGGCGGTATCGCCGGTCATGTGGATGGCGCCACCGTTGCCGGTGACCGCGTTGTGCTGGAGTACAGCGCCGTTCCGCAACCGGAAAGCCGCCTCCTTCTCGCCAATGCCGCCGCCGACGACCGCGATGATGGTGGCTTCCTCCGGCAGGGCGAAAGCGGCGAAGAGAGCTGTCGAACGTACGTTCGACTCCGCCCCGCCGTCGATGATGATGTTTTCGAGGATGAGATCTCCGCCGGGAACGATGTTGAACAATGCCTTTTCGAATCCCGCTGCCCGGGTCATGGTCACGGGTTTCGTCGCGTCGTAGACGCTGGTGAGGGTCAGGGGCCCGCCCCCGCCGACGACCAGCATGTTTTGAGGATTCTTCGCCACTAGGCTGCCGCTCTGGTCTTCATACACGATCTGCCCCCCGCCCAGGTCGTAAGCCGTACGCGGGTCGCC
>Ga0082212_10000294_pt1 | contig 72080 bp, 68 predicted proteins | sample TergutNt197P3_FD_71548 | JGI IMG/M metagenome (GOLD analysis project Ga0082212, IMG submission 71548) | Neocapritermes taracua P3 segment gut microbial communities from Petit-Saut dam, French Guiana - Nt197 P3 | ecosystem: Host-associated > Arthropoda: Insects > Digestive system > Gut ...
TATATCGTCTAAACTTAAGTCAGCCAGATGGGCAACAGAGGTAACTTCCAGAGATAAATTGTATTTGGAAAAATTGGGGATGAATCCGGAGGCGATTTGAGTACAGGTTGCCCGACTTTTAGGTTGTGAATGGAGCCAGAACCGCTTTCATGCATTGGCGGTGAAGGCTGGGGATTTTTCATATAAGTATTGGTCAAGTTTGTCCGTAAGTTTACTAACAAAATCCTCAATCAGAAACATGTAAATACTCTTTCAAAGCTTGTTGCAACAATTGAGAGAATGGCGCATTTGCTTTTTCTGCTTGATAATTAAGCCATGCCGGAATCGACAATGTTTTCTTTATTGCTCTTGTGTCATTTAATTTCCGGTACTCGTTTGTATCGACAGCATTGTACAAAACGATAGGATAAACTTGGACATCCATATGGGTTCCCTCCCTGGTATTCCCTTGTATTCATTTTAGCATGTTTTACAAAGGAAAACCTCCTGTGCTACATGTCCCCGTGTTCTGTGGATTCTGCGGATTCTTTTCATTCATTCAATTTTAAAAATACTTAGCCGTTTTTTGTCATAACGGATAAATCGATTGTGACATAAATCATATTGTTGAGGAATAAAAGATGGTTCATGGAACACAATTTCTCCATTCAAAGAAATTACTGCAACTCCTGCTTCCTTAGAGAAGGTATAAAAGCATTGAGTCATTTGATGATAAAAAAGTTCCGCTCTACTTAGGTCAAGAGGAATTTGCAATGCGATTTTACATTTTTCTCCTTGGCCATCCGCATGAAACAAACGGATATCATCAGGAGCGTCTTTGACAGCATCCTCTTCATCATCACGACAAGGATTACACAAGACCGCAATCGTCTCATTGTCAACAAAACAAGCTGCCCGGTTATTATGTTCCCAGACCCCTATGGTTACATCTTTAATACGGTGGTTTGAGATAAAATCCTCTACATCATATAGATTTAAGCAATCAGCAGACCCCCATACCCAGCCAGCGCTTAACAACTTTGTCTTGTCGGGGGACATCATAAGCTTACCGTAAAAATAATCATATTCATTTGGCCAAAATAGTTTATTAGCCTCTTCATAATTCTTGTAAAAATCAATGTGCTTTTTCTCCGCATCTTCCTCAATTAATGATTTATCCGCAGTTAAAACCTGTCTGGTAGTAAGATTCGCAATTTGAATCTGGTTCCAATCCACGCCAAATATAAGATGCGGCTCGTCTTTTTCATTCTTAAACAACGCGATTGGATATCTGGAAATGTCGGCATGATATTCTTCCCGCCATAAATTAATAAGGGAGTGTTCTTTCCTGTTCAATACGAAACCATGTCTTTTATAATTATTGACAACAACAATGATGTTATCCAATGTGTAAATAGATGAATCAGCGGAAGGGTCAAAGCCTCCATCTGAATATTGGAGTCCTTTTCCAGGATTGGTTTCAAAAAGATCCTTATGTTCTTTGGTATGGAAATTATAAAGCAATACTTCTCCCTTATTGGTAAGTATGACAACCTCCCCTTCATTGAAAAAAGCTGCCGATTGGATATCATTTTCTAAATTAATTTGATCATCAAAAACCATAACAAGGTTCAAAAAACCAACTCCTATCTTGATATCAAGACCCATAGATTCCCGGGTACCCCAAACACAATCGCAGACCGCGCTATCGCAATTCCCCGCACCCTCAGGAATTAGGATCACCGGGTGGCACTGCTTTCTGGCTTATCCGGCCCAATTCCTTTGATTGTATGAGTATCTCATCCAAAGTCTGGTTATATTATAGCCTCTTTCGGTTTGGGGATCAACGCCCAATTCTGAGGATTGCCCAATTCTGAGGATTGCCCAATTCTGAGGATTTGCCCAATTCAAAACACAACAGTAAAACAAATGCAGTTGACGGAATAATCCTCAGAATGCTAGGATATAAAAAACACAGAGAAAGGAATAACCCGGGCCATGAAAGACACCGTGGACGACATGAGCGTCCAAGAAACCTTTCATGGATATGGTTCTTATGAAGGCTATAACTTCCCAAGAAAGGCAGTCCATAATGGCAAAAACCAATTGGAAATACCACCATATTGGCATTCCCACCGAGAAAAGTATTCTCGGAGAACACTATTTAAAAGACTACAAACTCTATCATTATGGATTTGAAGAAAGCGAATTTGGGATAGAGTGGATGAGATATGAAAAGGAGTGCCCCTTACCGGAACTCGTGAAAACAAAGCCGCATCTGGCCTTTGAGGTTGATGATTTACAGGAAGCGCTCAAGGGACGCAAAATACTCATCCAACCAAATACTCCTTCGGAAGGAAATAGGGTTGCTTTCATTGAAGAAGACGGTCTGCCAATAGAACTCATACAAATCACAGAGTAGAGCAGGGAGGAGAAAATCATGTTATATAAAGATTTCCAAAGTTTTAACAAGGATTTTATAAAACACAAAGCTCGCTGGAAGTCCAAAGACAACAGAATCGGCCATTACCCGGAAAAGACACGCCGAGCCATGCTAGGGGCCCTCATTGATGAAAAAGCTCACACAGCCTACAAAGCCCAACTGGCTAAAAATCCCCTGGTGGAAGCGGCCCCAAAATTCACTCAGGAAGTTGATTGGCGGCAGGGTAACCACGTGTCCAGCGTCAAAGACCAATACGGGTGCGGTGCCTGCGCGTCCTTCTCCGTCACAGCTATGGTTGAATCAATGGTATCAATCGAGCGAGCCGGACTCAAAATTGATCTGTCCGAAGCAGATCTGCACTTTTGCTCAAGCCACGGCGCTACCTGTGCCGGCTGGTATGTTGAAGCGGCGCTCAAACAAGCTCAGACACGCGGCATCACCGAAGAAGAATGCTTTCCCTATGACAGTCTGCTCCAAACCCCGCCTGGGCAAACTCTTCCCACAGTTGTTCCCCAATGCATCCTCTCTCCCGACCGGGATGCCAAAGCCGTCAAAATCAAAACCTCAGTCAAATTGAACAGCATGACAGACCGCAAGAACCACCTGACCAATATTGGACCTTGTGTTGCCACCTTTCGCATCTACGAAGACTTCTTCTGGTATGGCGGCGACATCTATCATCACGTTTCCGGCAGTTATGAGGGAAACCACGCCGTCCTTGTGATAGGATTCTCCGAACAAGGACGGTACTGGTTATGTAAGAACTCCTGGGGACCGGATTGGGGAGACAGCGGGTATTTCAAAATCGCCTACAAAGACCGGGACACCTTATTTGACGATTATCCCTTCTATGGGGCCAAAAATGTGATCCTGCCACAAGAAGCGCCAGAAGGACAAAAAACTAAAAAAGGATTTTTCTTCAAACTCTTGCAGGTTCTCCTACGGTTTCTGCAGCGTCTGCCCTTTGTGAGAAAAAAATCATGAATCCATATAATACAAGCAACACCATGACTGTTACCGTGGGAACAGAATTTGAACAGCTCCTTCAAGCCACCCCCTCGGCAGGATATAGATGGACTATAAATAATCTCCCAGTAGAATTTGAATTTCTAGAAAAAACTCTCAAGACCTCCGCAAGAAACGCTCCGGGGGATATGGCGATGGTGGCTTTCAAGTTAAAGGCGCTCCGCGTTGGGGAGTATGTTATAGAGTTTATGTATAAACGTCCTTGGGAAAATCTCGGCAACACCTTTAAGTTAATTGTAAAAGTGTTGCCAAGATCATAGTATATTTATGACAGCACCGGCCGCACCCCACTCCGTCTCTTCGCCAGCTTATAGACAAACGCCAGCACCTCCGCCACTGCCTGATACAAATTAGCCGGCACCAACTCCCCCAAGTCCACCTGAGCGTAGAGAGCCCTCGCCAGTTCCTTATTCTCAAACATAGTAATATCATGTTCCCGGGCCACCTCCCGGATGCGCCTGGCCATCAAGTCCTGCCCCTTCGCCACCACCTGGGGAGCGTCAAGAGCCCCCGGATCATATTTGAGCGCTACCGCCACATGAGCCGGGTTCGTAATTACCACATCAGCCGTCTTCAATTCCTCCATCATGCGTCGCTGAGCCATGGCCCTCTGTTTCTTCTTGATCTCCGCCTTGAGGTGAGGATCCCCCTCCGTCTGCTTGAACTCATCCTTAATTTCCTGCAAAGTCATGCGCAGTTCTTTCTCATATTCAAACCATTGATACAGAAAATCAATAAAAGCCACAAACAAAAAAGCCAGCCCCACCTTCCACGCCATATCAAAAATAATACCGCCCAAAGTTGCCGCCGCCTGCAGCACCGTCATATTATGCATAGCCGGAAACACCCGAAAATTATCCCTCACAACAGCATAGAGAAAATATCCGACAACGCCAAATTTCAACAAAGACTTAACCAGATTCATAACCGCTTTGAGACCAAACACCTTCTTAAGCCCCTTGGCGATATTGAATTTTTCCCACTTAAACTTAAGAGTCTTGGTTGTAAACAGCACCCCCACCTGAGCATAATTAATAAGCAGCCCCAAAACCATAGCCGCCCCAAAGAGCGGCAGCAGCATCACAGCCGCCCGCCAAGTCAGAGACAACATGAGAGCGCTGATTTGAGCCGCCGTCCACTCCTCCGTAATCTGCATCGTCGACACAATGATCTCCGACATAGACATAATCATAGAAGGCAGCCAAAACCGCAAAATCATGACCAGTCCAATCAGCACCACAGCCGACGAAATCTCCGGACTCTTGAGAACCTGGCCCTTTTTACGAGCATCCTTGCGCTTCTTGGGAGTCGCGGGAAATCGCTTCTCCCCTGCCGGTTCCGCTATTGCCGCCACCCCCTAAACAACTCATCCAGCCAGCCAAAAGTCATCTCAATCACGCCCGCGACCTCGCCACCCAAAAGCGTAATGGTCAAGTAGAACATAATCAGCCCGAAAGTAATTTTCACAGGAAAAAACAAATTGAGCAGGTTAAGCTGAGGAACCACTTTAGCCAAAAGCCCTACCCCCACATTAGCGATCACTAATGATCCGTAAATAGGCATCGCCACTTGCAGAGATAAGAAGATCGTTTGCCCCAGAATTTTAATAAAAAACTCGCTGCTGTTCGGAATATGTATTGGATTGATCGGAACAAAAGTATACGACTTAACCAGCGCGGCAATAACAAGGTGATGGGTATTTGTTGCCAAGAGAATCAAGCTCGTCATAATCATCAGAAAATTCCCGGCAATAAAGCTGCGGTTGCCAAACAACGGGTCGACAGTACTCCCCATAATGAAACCCAGCTGAAAATCAATAAACTCCCCCGCCCCCAGCATCACAAAAGTAATAAGATTCAGAATAAAGCCAAAAGTCAACCCTATCAGCACTTCCTTGACTAAAACAGCCGCGTAGGCTAGCATCCCGTACGCCAGCGGCGTCACCGTCGGCGCCAAAACAGGATAGATAATCAGCGACAACCCCAAAGCCAGCCCCAGACGCACCATCACCGGAACCCCTCGCGCCCCAAAAACCGGCGTCAGCATAATCATGCCGGCCCACCTGCAAAAAATCAATACAAAAATCAAAAGATTCCATTGCAGAGCGTCTAAAATCGGCATACATCCATTCCTTTTTGGCAACACATAATCCAGATTACTTTCGTGCATAGATCACAACATCGTTTATAAGATTGACAGCAAAAGCCATCAGCGTGTTGAGCATCCATGGCCCCATGATCAACATCACCAGGACAACCACCAACACCTTAGGCACAAATGTCAGAGTCTGTTCCTGAATCTGTGTCATAGCCTGAAAAAGTCCAACCACAAGCCCCACAATCAAGCCGCCGCCCAGCATCGGCCCCGCAATCAGCACGGCAACCCCCAAGGCTTCCTTGGCAAAATTCATAACATCATTTTGCGACATGGTTGCTCCCTCGTTTTCTCCTAATGCGGGCTTTGCCCGCAAGTGGTCAGTGATCAGTGGTTAGTGGTTAGTGGTTAGTGGTCAGTATTGGATTTTCTTGTTTTTTATTGACGCTTTGCGTCTGTAAGTTACTATAGGGGTACCGCCCACTCAGCCTCATCTCGTCATCACCATACTCGTTCCCCTATGTAGCCAAGCCTCTATAGTTTCAACGATTTAGCAGGATCTATGTACACGAAACATATAAAATACTGTATGATTGTATTTAAGAACACAAAAAAAACCACAGCAAAAAACTTACACATCAGGTACGCCGTACGCGAAGATATCTACGATATGCCCCCATGCTTGGTTATGCGCAAAAATTGATTATGAGTATCTCCGTCACTCCAGCATCAACCCCTCATACAACTCCACATACTTGCCAGCCGAACTATCCCACAACACATCCGCCTTGCGCGCGTTCTTAAATAACCCCCGCCACGCCCTCTCATCCTGCCGATACACATAAACCGCCCGCCGGACAGCATCCAGCATCTCATGAGCATTATAATTGGTAAAACTGAACCCATTCCCCTCACCCGTATGTTCATTATACGGACACACCGTATCCTTCAATCCCCCCGTCTCCCGCACAATAGGAATCGTCCCATAACGCATAGCAATCATCTGGGAAATGCCGCAAGGCTCAAAACGCGACGGCATCAGCAGCATATCCGACGCCGCATAAATCCGGTGCGCCAACTGGACATCATAGCCAACATACACAGCAAACTTACCCGGATACCGGGCCGCCATGATCGAGAAAAAATGTTCGTACTCCCACTCCCCCGACCCCAGAATCACCATATGGACATCCTCACACATAATCTCCTCAAAGACATGCCGCACCAGATCCAGACCCTTCTGATCCACAAACCGGGTCACCATCCCCAACAAAGGAATCCGCTCCCCAGCACCTATCCCCTGATCCGGCATCCGCAGATCCGACATCCCCAATAACGCCTCCAGCCTCACCTTATTCTCCTCCTTCTGAGCCAAAGAAGAGCTGAACAGCGTAAAAATATGCGGATCCGCCTCCGGATTATACAGAGTCCCATCAATCCCATTAAGAATTCCACTCAGTTTAGACACATTATTCCGCAAAACCCCATCCAGATTTTCCCCAAAATAAGGATCCATAATCTCGCGGGCATAATTCGGACTCACCGTCGTCACACGGCCCGCATAGTAGATAGCCCCCTTCATCCAATTAACCGTCTCATGAAACTCCACCTTCTCCCACAGATCCTGATCCACAGACAACCCCACAACATCCCCCATCACAGACCACGGGAACCTCCCCTGGTATTTGACATTATGGATGGTAAAAACCGTCTTCACCTCCGCGAAGAACGGATCATACTGATAACCATTATTCAGCAAAACAGGAATCAGCGCCGTCTGCCAGTCATGACAGTGAATCACGTCAGGTTTAAACCCCAGAACCGGCAGCGCGTCCAGCACCGCCCGGCAAAAGAACGCGTACCGCTCCGCCTCATCATAGAAGCCATAAAGCCCCTCCCGATGGAAATAATAATCATTTTCAAAAAAGTAATACATAACCCCTTCATGAATAAGAGATAAAACACCGCAATACTGGCTGCGCCACGCCACAGCCACCTTCATCTCACACACCAACTCAGCCTTCTCCAACAAAGACTGGGCAATCGCACTATACTTAGGCAGAGCCACACGCACATCCATACCCTTTTGGCACAGCGCCTTAGGAAGGCTGCCCCCGATCTCCCCCAACCCGCCCGTTGTCACAAACGGCGCCGCTTCCGAAACCGTAAAAAGTACCTTCATGACCTATATCTCCATATCCTCTCAATTCTCATACGACCGCATTCTTTCCAATCACCACAGGCTCACCCGGATCCCCCTTTAGAATCACATTATCATTGACAATAACATGTTTATCCAGAATCACATTTTCCAACCGCGCATTTTTGCCGATCTGTGATCTCTGCATGATAACACAATCCCTCACATGAGCCCCCTCCTCAATCCGCACACCCCTTGAAATGACACTGCCACTCACCGTCCCGTCAATCAAGCATCCACTGGCAATCAAACAATTACTCACCGAAGCCGTCGTCCTATACTTCGTCGGCGGCGTATCCTTGATTTTCGTCAAAATAGGATTATCCGTATTGAAAAGCTCCGTATGAACACTCGGCTCCAACAGATCCATATTACTGCGGAAATAAGATTCAATCGAAGAAATCTTCCTGTAAAAACCCGTATGCTCAAAAACCCCCATACGAATATGCCGCTTATTATCCGCTAAAAACTCAAACATATCCATATTCTCCACAAAAGGCGAGCTCGCCACAATCTCATCAAGCAACTCACATTTAATCACCAGCATCCCCAAATAGACCATGCTGGGATCATGCTCCAACCCCTTTTTGTCGCCCCATCCCACAAGACCCTGTTCCGCCGTCATATCCAGATGGAGCATCGACTCCCAAGTCTCCTCCTCCGAGCCCATAGATTTCCCCACCAAAGTCACATCAAAATCACAATTCCGGTGATACGCCAACAGACGGCTCACATCGATATTCGCAATAAAATCCGCCTCAGAACACACAACATCCCTCTTCACACCCCTGCGCAAAAACTCCAGATTTTGCCGCAAATCCCGCAGCGGAAAATGGGACAGCCCCACACGCAGTCCCTCCGGACTGCCCGGCATAATAAACAACCCATCCGATTTCCGGTCCAACGACCATTCCTTGCCCGATCCCAAGTGATCCAGCAGCGGACGGTAATTATAAGGCGACACAATCCCCACCTTGCGGATTCCGGCATTCACCATACACGAAAGCATAAAATCCAACATCCTGTAGCGAGCCCCAAAAGGAACCGCCGCCATCGGCCGCGACCGTGTGATCGCGCGCAGGAGCCCCGAGCGGTTATTGCAGGAAATAAGCCCCATCGCTTGACTCATAAAGCACCCACCCCTTCCCTATATTATCGTCTTGCCGCAAAGATATTAGTTCCTCCCACAATCAGAGTATCCTCCGGCAAAACATAATTATCCTCAATCACAGTAATCCCCGATTGGTGAACTATGCCACCCGTCTCAATCCCCACAGAACAATACGCCTTGACCTGGGCGCCCTCCCCCACAATCGTGCGGTTCACCCAAGCCTCCTTGCCAATCACACAATTCTCCAACAAAATCGAATTCTCAATATGGGCCCCCTCATCCACATAGACCCCCTGAGCCAGAATCGAATTCTCCACCGTCCCCAGCACAACACAGCCATTGCTCACCAAAGAATTACTCAACCGAGCCCCCGGGCCCACATACTGAGGCGGCAAAATCTCTTCATTCGAATACACGCGCGATTCCGAAGAAAATAAATCCAAGCTTGGACTATCCAGCAGCAGCTCCATATTCGCATCATAGTAACTCTCCACAGTCCCCACATCCTTCCAATATCCTTGGAACTTGTAGGCATAGAGCCGTTTCTTTTGAGACAGAAGCCGCGGAATAACATTCTTGCCAAAATCATTATCCGACTCCGGGTCAGCGTTATCCTCTTCCAACGCCTGCTGCAGCACAGGCCAGCTAAACATATACACCCCCATAGACGCCAGAGTGCTGTCCGGAACCTTGGGTTTTTCCGTAAACTTATGAATCTGCTCTTCCCCGGCCTCATCCGCCGACACAATGCCGAACCGCGACGCCTCCTGAGGTGTTACATTGATCACCGAAATTGTCACATCCGCTTTCTTCTCCTTATGAAACTCCAACATGAGCCGATAATCCATCCGATAAATGTGATCCCCCGAAATAATCAACACATACTCCGGATCATGATCCTTGATAAAATCCATATTCTGATAGACAGCATTCGCCGTCCCCTTATACCAGTTGCCCCCCTCCTCGCTCATAAAAGGCGGCAAAATAGACAATCCCCCCGACAGAGAATCCAAATCCCAAGCCGTACCCAAGCTGACATAAGAATTGATACGAAAAGGCTTATATTGAGTCAGCACCCCCACCGTTTCCATTCCTGAATTCGCGCAATTGCTCAGGCTAAAATCAATAATCCTGTATTTCCCGCCAAAAGACACAGCCGGCTTCGCCAAGTTGCGGGTCAAAGACCCCAGGCGGCTCCCTTGACCCCCCGCCAACAACATAGCAATGCACTCTTTTCGGTGTCCCATCGCTATTCCCTCCCCTCAGAATCGGAATCCGACAGTCGATATTCGAAAACCAAACCCTTTGAAATTCGAATTCCGAACCATCAGCCTCTCATCAGCCTCTATCTCCCGGTAAGTGGATCCCCCGCTGCGGTGATCTCAGGTATTTCTATCTCCCGATACGGCACACGCCAGATACCGCTGCAATAATCCCGAATCGTCCGGTCACTGGAAAAAATCCCGGAACACGCAATATTCACAAGAGACGACTGCCGCCACCTCCTCTGATCCGCATACCACTCATGCAACCGGCTCGTCGCCTCCACACAGGGCATAAAATCCTTGAGCACAAAGAAGTCATCATTGCCACGAAGCAGCGTATTCGTAATCCCCTGAAACGGCCTCATGTGCAAAGACAATCCATTCTCCACCTGATCAACAACCCTCCCCAACCGCGGATGCTGTTCGTACTCCTCCCAGGCCGAATACCCCTGGCACGCATAATACTCCAAAACCTCCTCAGCCGTGAGACCAAAAATCACAATATTCTCCTCGCCCACCTCATTTCTGATTTCCACAGTCGCCCCATCCAGCGTGCCAAAAGTGATCGCGCCATTCATCATAAACTTCATATTCCCCGTCCCCGACGCCTCCTTGCTGGCCGTAGAAATCTGGACACTCACATCCGCCGCCGGGTACACCATCTCCGCCATAGACACATTGAAATTTTCCAAAAACACAATCTTGATCCGATCCCGAATCGCCGGATCACTGTTGACATGCTCCGCCACGGCATTGATCAGCTCAATAATATCCTTGGCAAAGATATATCCCGGCGCCGCCTTCCCCCCAAGAATAAACGTCTGAGGCGCAATTTCCAGATCCGGATTTTCCAGCAAACGATTATAAAGATCCAGAATCCTGAACACATTCAACAGCTGCCGTTTATAAGCATGAATACGCTTCACCTGGATATCAAAAACCGACTCCGGATCCACCACCACCCCCTGCCGCTCCTTAATAAACCGGGCCAGCCGCTGCTTATTCGCCAGCTTCACCTTATGCATCTCCTGCAAAAACCCGGCATCCTCCCGGTAAGCCATAAGCTGGCGCAGTTCCGCCGTATTGCCCCGCCACTTAGGCCCAATCGCTTCATCAATCAGATTCCCCAACCGTGGATTGGCCCCCGCCATAAAACGCCTGTGAGTCACCCCATTCGTCTTATTATTGAACTTATACGGAAACAGCCGGTAATAACCCCCCAGCACCTTCTCCCGCAAAATCCGGGAATGCAGCTGTGCCACCCCATTGACAGAATAACTGCCCACAATCGCCAAATCCACCATACGCACCATATGTTCCTTCAAAATCCCCACCTGATGCAGAAGATCCCAATCCATCGGAAATTTCAGAGCCACCTCCTCGCAGAAACGCCGGTCAATCTCCTCCACAATCATATAAATCCGCGGCAGCAGATACTTGAAAATATCCACCGGCCACCTTTCCAAAGCCTCCGGCATAATCGTGTGATTGGTAAACGAAATCGTGTTCACCGTAATCTTCCACGCCTCTTCCCACCGCAAACCCTCCTCATCCATCAAGATACGCATCAGCTCAGGAATACACAGCACCGGATGTGTATCATTGATATGGATCGCCACATGTTTCGGCAGATTTTTCAGCGGTTTCTTATACGTCTCCTTATAATAACGAATAATCGACGCCAACCCCGCCGCCACAAAGAAATACTGCTGTTTCAGCCGCAGCTCCCGGCCCGCCCGATTGCTGTCCTCCGGGTACAAAATATAGGATATGGCCTCCACCTCAGACTTATAACTCACTGCTTTAGTAAAGTCCCCCGCGTTAAAAGACGCCAAGTCCAACGCATGAGACACCGGCTCCGCACTCCACAGCCTGAGATTATTCTTGCCCGGCAAAGCCCCATAGCCCACCACCGGAATATCATAAGGAACCGCCCGGATACTCTCATAGTCCTCATGGAAAAAAACCATTCTCCCCTCAATCGACTCCACACGCACATGCCCTTTAAACTTGACCAGCACCGCCTTTCCCGGCTTGCGCACCTCCCAGGGATAGCCATTTTTCAGCCAGTCATCCGCCACCTCCGCCTGCTTGCCATCCACAATCTTCTGTTCAAACAATCCATAGCGATAGCGGATCCCGTTACCATGGCCCGGCACCCCCAGAGACGCCATCGAATCCAGAAAGCACGCCGCCAAGCGCCCCAATCCTCCATTCCCCAGACCCGCGTCACTTTCCTGTTGAATGAGATCCTCCACCGAGATCCCCATTTCCGTTAACCCCTCTGACACTATGTCCAAAATACCCAAATTATGCAAATAACTCGGCATCAGCCGCCCCACCAGAAACTCCATAGAGAAGTAATACACCTGTTTTTCCGGCATATCCGGCATATCCGGCTTATCCAGCAAACCCTTTTCCGTCACCTCCTTCCGAGTCAGCCTCGCAGCCAAAACACGTTCCTTCACCAGCTGAACCAGCGCATTATAATGTTCCCACGCCGTTCCCTCTCTCAGCTGTTTTCCCTCAATCTCCGCGAACTTTTCTCTATAGATCTTTTTGAAATCCTCTTTGTTTTTAAACATAATACCCTACATACCCTCCACGCTCGACAGCTCGATTGTTTTTCATCAAACTCTTCCCGGTCTCAAGAAAACACAAGCCAAAGGCGGTAAGCTCAACACCACCGACTCCTCGCAGGTGTTCCAAGGAATATGATCCACATAAAGAGCCTGGGTATTCACCCGATCCGATCCCCCAAAACGGGAGGCATCGCTGTTGAACACCTCCTCAAAGAACCTTTCCTGGGACCGCACCCCCGTCATCTCCCGGCAAATCTCCTGATACACCGTTGGCACCCCAACACGGAAGCGGTCATAATACGTCGGCGACATATTCAGCACCACAATCAGCAAATCATCAAAACGCTCAGCCCTCCTGACAAAACAATAAGCATTCTGTTCATTGTTCTCCTCATCAATCCACTCAAACCCCTCCGGATCCATATCCTTAACCCAAAGGGCCGTTTCAGACCTGTACAAGCGGTTCGCCTCTTGCACAAAGGCAGAAAACTTCCCATGTATATCATATTCAATTAAGTGCCATTCCAAACTCTCATTATAATGCCACGCAGCAAATTGGGCCAACTCCGTCCCCATAAAAACAATCTTCTTCCCCGGATGAGCCAGCCAATAACAATACAGCGCGCGCAGTCCGGCAAATTTCTGTTCATAGCTCCCCGCCTGGTGTCCGATCAGCGATTTATGTCCATGGGCCAGCACCTCGTGGGAAAACGGCAGCACAAAATGTTCCGAAAACATATACATCGACGTAGACACAATCAGCCAATGATTCGAAGACCGCCAAGGAAAGTCCGCGGACACATAGCGCAGAACATCACTGCGCCAGCCCAGATTCCAGACAAAATCAAACCCCAGCCCGCCTTCCTCCAGCGACTCCGTCATCTCTTGCCATCCCACAGTTTCCTGTGCCATAACCAGCGCTCCCGGGTATTTGCTGTGGACAACCTCATTGACTCCCTTGACAAAGTCAACCCCGCTTCGATCAATCTCCCGCCCCCCCTCCGGGGCAGCGCCATCCTTATACACAACCCGCGAAATATCCATACGTATTCCATCAATATGAAACATATCAAAAAAATATAAAGCATTGGAAATCAAGAAACTTCGCACCTCGCCTCGGGAAAAGTCAAAGCGCAAGCTTCCATAATCCTCCTGCCTCTCAGCCTCAAAGAGCCTGTCGCCATTAAAACGGCTCAGTCCGCGCTCATCCCCGCAAAAGCATGCCGGCACCCAATCCAGAATCACTCCCAATCCTGCCCGATGGCACGCATCCACAAAAGCCATAAAATCATGAGGCGTCCCATACCGGCTGCTGACAGCATAATATCCCGAAGTTTGATATCCCCAGGAAGCGTCAAAAAGATGCTCCATCACCGGCATCAGCTGGATATGAGTATATCCCAAGTCGCTCACATAATGAACCAGCTCCTGAGCCAAGTCACGGTATGTAGAGTACGACTGATCCTCGCGCCGTTTCCACGACCCCAAATGCACCTCATAGATCAGCATAGGCTGACGCCGGAATCTATCGTCCCCCATAGTGTCGCTCGGATCCTCCTTGAGAACCTCCCAGCCCGCCCCCTGCTGACTGTCCTCACCTTGGCTCTCACCCATGCCCTCCCGATCCTCATCCTGTTGACTCTCCCCCCGCCGATCAGCCATCCACTGGGCATCCTCCTGAGACCACTCAAATCCTTCCAGACGGTATGTCACCGAAGACGTTCCCGGAGGCTTCTCACGATAAAAAGCAAAAGGATCGGACTTCGCATAGACTCTGTTATCTTTCGTCGTAATCTGGTACTTATACGCCTCATTCTCGCCCAAACCCTTGATAAAAAGCGTCCAAACCCCCGTAGATCCCTGAAGGCGCATGTTATGCGAATCCTCCCATTGGTTAAAGTCGCCCACAACCCGAACCCTTTTTGCCCCCGGAACCCACACCGCAAAAAACACCCCATCGTCAACAACATGAGCGCCAAAGCCTCTGTAGCACCCAAGCGCCCGTCCGTCAGAAAACGCCAAGGCATCCTTTTCCTGAAAAAACGTGTTAGGAGCCATCTCCATCCCTCTCCTTGAATAGCAGAACTCTGATGCAAAACTCCCCCAACAAGGAAGCTGTTGCATAAATAGCTTGCTTCAATCTATAAATTTTATTTTATAAAATAGTATAACATAATTGTCCTGAATTTTATAATTGCCGATTTCAACGGATTTCAACGGGGTGTTATCTCATCTATTCCTCATCTATTCCTCATCTATTCTTTTCAGTAAAAGATTAATTTGCGTACCTTGACTGAAGGCTGTTATTATAATAAGGCACACTACAGAAAAAGTTAATCCTTGAGAATTTAGCAGGACTAGGAGGTTTTTTTGCATGAAGACACTCAATCTCGGCCTATTAGGATTAGGAACTGTGGGAGGCGGTGTGGCCAACATTGTCAATAATAACGCTCATGATATCGAGGCGCGTTCCGGAGTTCCTGTTTGTATAAAAAAGGCTTTGGTACGCGACATAGATATGGAAAAGGCACGCCATGATTTCGGCCTGTCCATGGTGGAGACGATTACGACAGATGTGGACGATATTCTGAACGACCCGGAGATCGACATTGTGGTCGAGGTTATGGGAGGCGTCGACATCGCCTATCAGTATATCCTGCGCGCGCTGCACAACAGAAAACATGTGGTAACGGCCAATAAGGATCTTTTGGCGGTTCACGGGACTGAGCTTTTTGCTCTGGCGGCTCAGAAAGGACTGGATCTGGGCTTTGAAGCCAGCGTGGCTGGGGGCATTCCCATTATTGCGGCGTTGCAGCAGAATTTAGCCGCCAATCGCATCGAGTCGGTTCTGGGAATTATTAACGGGACCACCAATTATATTTTGTCCGCCATGACGAGCCAGAAACGGACTTTTCAGGAGGTTTTGGCGGAGGCTCAGGAACTTGGGTATGCGGAGGCCAATCCCGCCTCTGATGTTGGCGGCCTTGACGCGGCGCGCAAACTGGCGATCATGTCTTCGCTGGCTTTTAACTGCCAGGTGGCTCTTGATGATGTCTATGTTGAGGGGATTGACAACATCACCCCTGAAGATATTGCCTATGCCGCGGAACTCGACTGTGTGATCAAGCTTCTGGCCATTGCCGGCCGGTCCAGGCCGGGTGACGGCCGGCCGGAGGGCGTTACGGTCAAGGTTCACCCCACCCTGCTTCCGGTAAATCATCCGCTGGCCAGTGTGGATGGTGTTTTCAACGCGGTTTATGTGGTAGGGGACGCAGTGGGCGAAACCATGTTTTATGGGCAGGGCGCAGGATCTTTACCTACGGGCAGCGCTATTGTTGCCGATATTATCCAGACCGCGCGCCGGATTATCACATCCACCACAGGGACGCTCTCTCCGCAGTATTACAACACGATTCCCATTGTGCCGTTGGATCAGCAGACCACAGGGTTCTATATCCGCTTGAAGGTGATAGATGAACCGCGGGTCTTTGCCAATTTGGCGCTGTTTTTCGCGGAAGCGGACATCAGCTTTGCCTCGATTATCCAAAAGCCCCGCCGCAATAACCGGGCTGAGGTTGTTTTTATCACCCACCCCTGCCAGGAGGGCCAGATGCGCAAAGCCTTGACAGCCTTAGAATCCTATCCTAAGCTGGAAAAGGTTTATAATATTATCCGCATTGAGAATGAGTAATATGAGGTACACCGTACGTGTTCCCGCCACATCAGCAAATTTGGGACCGGGGTTCGATTGTATGGGGTTGGCTCTTACGTTGTATAATACGTTTACAGCCAGCCCCAGCGATTCTTTAACGGTCACTCTGTCAGGAATGTACACGCACCACATCCCTGTGACATCCAACAACCTTTTATGGGATTCTATGTGCCGCTTATGGCAGGAAATCGGTGAACCGGAGCAGCCCGTTGCTTTGGAGGCGCATAATCTGATTCCTCCTGCCCGAGGCTTGGGCAGCTCTTCAACGGCTGTGGTGGGAGGGCTTCTTCTGGCCAACGCTCTATCGGGGACTCCTCTCTCCCGCTCTGATTTGCTGGGCTTGGCCTGTATGATTGAGGGCCATCCGGACAATGTGACGCCGGCGTTTCTTGGTGGCGTCACATTGACAGTGCAGGACGACGATACGATCCTGCCTCGTGTTTTGGCGGCCAAGCCTGACTTCAAGGTGGTGGTGGTCATTCCGGATATTTTGGTGGAAACGGAAAAAGCCCGGGCTATTTTGCCATCCATGGTTTCCCGCGAGGACTTGATATTCAACACCTCTCGGGCAGGCCTTCTTGTCAATGCTTTCATGAGCGGGGAGTATGAGCTGCTGGCCGTGGCCACAAAGGATCGCGTCCATCAAAACCAGCGCGCCGATTTGATACCGGGAATGGATCAGGCTCTGCAGATGGCTCTGGAGAACGGGGCTTATGGAGCTTTCCTGAGCGGTTCAGGACCGACACTGCTGGCGTTGTGCCCGGAACAGAAGTCGGCAGCCTGTGCCCGGGCTATGAAAGAGGCTCTGTGGGAAGCCCGTTTGATTTCAGAATCAGTGGCGGTGGATGTGGATGAGGTTGGTGCGCAATTCGTGAGCAGCTAAATCCCTTTAGGGGCCCTTAGTAACTTACAGACGCGAAGCGTCAACAAAAAACAAGAAAATCCAATACTGACCACTAACCACTGATCACTGACCACTTGCGGGCAAAGCCCGCATGAACAGGAGGGACAACTGTTGCCGAAAATAGTTTCTATTCGCACACCATCACTACTGCAATTTGACGGCCCTGAAGAAAAGGCCCGGCCTGCAAATCCGCCATCCTTCCAGGCAAACCCCAAGATTCACTACGGCGCCAACCAGCAATGGTATACCGGAATCTTAGGGAGCTGGCAGCGGCTGGCGGGTTGCGGGCCGACCAATGCCGCCAGTTTGTTGTGGTACTTGGCTCGCACCCGGCCTGGCTGCGCCGGCTTGGCTCCGCAGCCGGCTGCGGAACAGACTCGGGAGGTCATGATTTCCCACATGAAAACAGTGTGGCCTTATGTGAAACCGGGAATGCACGGAGTGAACCGCACAGATCTGTTCCGAGACGGCGTACTCCGCTTTGCGGTCGACAGGGGAATCTCACTCGCTGCTGATACCCTGGATGTGCCGCCGGAAACAGGAGATAGGCCTGACAGCGCCCAAGCGGCGATTTTTTTACAAAACGCGCTGGAGCGGGATCTGCCCATAGCTTTTTTAAATCTGAACAGCGGAAAGGAGACGCGGCTGGAGTCCTGGCATTGGATGACGATCACAGCGTTTGCCCCGGAGACGCTGACCGGCTGGTGCTACGACCAAGGAACGTGCCGGGAGTTTGATCTGGCGCTGTGGCTGGAGACAACCCTGCGAGGCGGAGGGTTTGTGGTCGTATATCCGCTCGAGGCGAAGGAGGCGGAAGGTGTATCGCCCAATAGTTCTACCCCCACCCCAGGATCCTGCCCAGTTGATAGACAGCAACCGCCACAATCCAGGCAAAATACGTCTGATAAAAGATCATAAAAACCGTCCCTTTTAGGCTGCCAAGTTCACGCTTGACTGTGGAAATCGCCGCAACACACGGCGTATATAAGAGCGTAAACACGAGAAAACTGAGCGCGCTAAGCGGCGAAAATAACGTGGGCAAACTCTCCCCCAGCTCAGCCCCGCCAGCGCCCGTCAGAATGGCCAACGAACTGATAACTGCTTCCTTAGCGGTAAAACCCGCAAGCAGCGAGGTCGAAATACGCCAATCCGAAAACCCCATCGGGATAAATGCGGCGCTGATAGAACGTCCGATCGCCGCCAGCATACTGTCCGCACCGTCCCCGTCAATAACAGGGTTTAATCGTATATCAAAAGAGGCTAAGAACCAAATCACTATCGTTGCCAGCAAGATAACCGTAAACGCCCGTTGAATAAAATCCCAGGCTTTATCCCACATAAGAAGCAGGACAGTTTTTATCGAAGGAAAGCGGTAATTCGGCAGTTCCATCACAAACGGAACCGGCGACCCTCCAAATATGGTTTTTTTCATGAGAAAGCCGGACAGAACCCCTAGAATGATGCCCATGACATAGAGCCCCATCATGACAAAGGCTTGATGTTTCGGAAAAAAGACAGCAGTAAACAATACATAGATAGGAATTTTCCCGCCACAGCTCATAAAAGGCGTCAGAAAAATTGTCATTTTTCTGTCCCGGTCACTGGCCAGCGTCCGTGTTGCCATAACCGCCGGAACCGTGCAGCCAAAACCCACCAGCAAAGGAACAAAGCTGCGTCCGGACAATCCTATTTTGCGTAAGGGCTTGTCCATAACGAAGGCCACCCTGGCCATATAGCCGCTGTCCTCTAACAAGGACAGAAAGAAGAATAACGTTACAATAATTGGCAAAATAATGAGAACAGCCCCCACCCCGCCAATGATCCCCTTGACGATAAAGGATTGCATCACAGGGTTGAGCCCATAGGTTGTTAACAGGGCGTCAACACCGTCGCTGAAAAATTCCAACCCCCACTCGCATAATTCACTTAACCCCTTGCCGATAACCTCGAATGTCAGCCAAAACACCGTGAACATAATGCCTAAAAATGTGGGGATGGCCCAGACTTTATGGGTTAACACCCCATCCAGCTTAACGCTGCGCCGGAACTCCCGGCTTTCCCCAATTTTGACCACACACGTATCACATATATCCTCGATAAATTGATAACGCATATCCGCCAAAGCCGCTTCCCTGTCCGTATCCAAATCCTTTTCCATTTCTTTGACGGCATGTTCAACCATGTCTATTTCATTTTCTGTTAGTCCCAGACTGTCGCGGATCGGCTCATCACCCTCCACAAGTTTGGTCGCCGCAAAACGCATGGGAATGTTGAGCCTTTGGGCATGGTCTTCGATGAGATGCGCGATGGCGTGTATAGCCCTGTGAACCGCACCGCAGCAAAAATCAGTCCGTTCAGGCAGCTTGACCTTCTCCACGGTTTCCAGTGCCCGCTGGACAAGCTCAGAAAGACCTTGTTTCTTTACCGCAGAAATCGGGATCACCGGAATCCCAAGTTCTTCCTCAAAGCGTTGAATATCTATGCTGCCCTTGTTCGCCTGCACCTCGTCCATCATATTCAGGGCTAATACCATAGGGATCTTCAGCTCAATAAGCTGCAACGTCAAATACAGATTGCGTTCGATATTAGTCGCATCAACAATATTTATGATTCCGTCCGGTTTGTGTTTTAACAAAAAATCGCGGGTCACAATTTCCTCGCTCGTATAGGGAGACAGAGAATAAATGCCGGGCAAATCCACTATTACAGCCGAGGATATAGATGTGATGTCTCTATACCCTATAACAGAACCTATTTTTTGTTCAACTGTTACACCGGGAAAATTTCCGACATGTTGATTTGAGCCTGTCAGCTGGTTAAATAGAGTGGTCTTGCCGCAATTTTGGTTGCCCACAAGCGCAAAGATCATGCTGCAACTCCTCCACTGTGATTTTTTCCGCGTCTTCCAAACGCAATGTCAACACATAACCTCGCAGCAGCAGTTCTATCGGATCGCCCATGGGTGCAACTTTTTTTACGGTTATAACAGTCCGAGGTGTGATCCCCATTTCCAGCAACCGCCGCCTGAGGGCCTTTTCGCCGCCGACTGCCACCACACTGCCGCTTTGCCCTACTTTTAATTCTCTTAAAGTCATTTCAAACCTCGACTCAAGGCACATTCTTGAATAACCTTGCCTTGTTTAACATCAACAATTATAAACTTAACATAACCATATCCTTCACCGGGTATTTCTCCGTTGATTTGTTTGACAAGGCAAAATCGGTCATCATCAATCTGAGCGGCCGCAGTCCAAGTCCCCGGCTCCGCCGTTGGCAGAGAATGGTTTGATTTGAGTGCTTCAGTATATTTTTTCTGAATATTATATTCATAACTATGTTTTTCGGTGTCCTCATCTTCAATATAATATGGTTTATATCGCTCTTCTTCAGATAGAACCTTAGATACATCAGAATCTTTTGGTATTAATGTAACATCGTCATTTTCGAAATCCACTCTATACATATATTCGAATGGAAATATTTCTCTAAATTCTAGGGAGTCTCCTTCTTCCCCACTCGTTCTGGTCGAAAATATGGCATATTGTCCATTAGCCGCAAAAGATCCCCCTATGCTTATCAGATCTGTTGGCGCTTCATAAATATTATACCCTCGGCAATCAAGAGCTTTATCAGTTTTATTTTCTTTAATGTTATACCGAAAGGTTAACAACCCATCACTATTTCTTACATAAATATAATTAGAGTCAGCAAACATAATATTCCATGGATCAATTCCTGCTGAGATTGTTTCTAAAACACCTGCCGCTTCTTTTATGGAAATAAACTTTGGCGGAGTTTCATGATTTTGTTTTTTGATTTTCTCTAAAATTTCTGCGCCTGATTTCTTGGGTCCATTCCCATTATCGGAAAATGGTTGTAAATATTGCATATCATCAACGCGATACAAAAACCAACCGCGTGCGCCCGTTTTATAAACCGTTTCACCAAGTAAATTCATCATGTCTCCGTATGTCATTTCTTCTGTTATTTTTAATATGTCAGAAGAAGAAACATGCCTAACTTCAGCTTCCGCTGCAGATATAGGTGTTGATGCAGATGAGTTTTTTCTGTCGTTACTACACGCCAATAAATTGACGATAAAAACAATGCTGACTATTATGACAATAAGCTTTTTCATTCCTATAACAACTCCTAAAGCCATCATACTCATTATACTGTAATGTCCAAATAATAACAAGTCAATCCTGATTCTGTTGTATATCACATGATATAAGCGAGCACAGCTTTATGGCAATACAAAAACATATAGAAGACTGGAAGCGCGTTATTTCATAATTTCATAACTTATTTCCTTACAGTCCCTAATTCGAAATCCAATTTTCTACATTCCACGCCATTGACAATCAGTGTAATTGAATGGGTTCCGGGATAATGCTTTCTTGTACTTACATCTGCAAAAGAGTGCTTTTTTATGTAAGGCTTTTTTTCATTTTCTTTTAATGAAACTTCCGAGATCTGAAAAATTTTTCTGTTTCTTTTCCCATTGGATTTTACATAATCGATCCCATATTCCAGCCTTGCTTTTGTTGCTTCCTGTGCTGAAATCGTAAACGAAAAAGTGATATCCTCTCCAAGTGAAATAGATGCTGCCTCTAAAGCAAAGTCTGTAACATCTATAGAAGCAGCATCTTGAAATCCAAAAATAGCCAGAACCTCACGATTTCCTTTTTTAAGCAGTGTTCGGCATCCATGCTTGACGATCCAATTCGTGTGCTCATTTTTTCCGTACCAGTCTTTCGCGAGTTTCGCAACCAAATCCGGGTGTGTTTTGGAAATGTCATTTAGATTGTTGGCCACACTCCTGCGTACATGTGGTGATGGATCGGTTTTTAATTGCTCCAATATAGGCAGGATAGGTGTTGGATCTTTTTTAAAACTGTTCAATGCCTGAGTCCATGGCAGCTGAGGACGGCAACCTTCACTGGAAAGCCTGCGGATGTGTTCATTTTCATGCTTGGACCAAGCGTACATTTGCGCCATCATGCGTTCTTCATGTTTGAGGATAAAGGGCCTTACGGCCCCTTCCGAAGAGGCATAGGGGGTATACCTCTCCAAGGCGCCTATGGATAAATCCCAATTCATTTCATCCTGCCCGTAAAGCTCAACAAAAACGGGAAAAAAACAGCCATAAGCATCCAACCAACTGCCATAATTCATAACCACTTTATCAATAATGCTCAGAGCTTCTCCATAATCTGACGGCAAGTATTTCCCTAAGTTCACGCTTATTTGGTAAACCCTGCCCTTAAACTCTAAGTCGTCCCATGTCTCGTCCATGGTCGACTTTAGAAACTCGTCAACCTGAAAGGCATTATAAACGGATTGAATATCCAGGGCCAGTTCGCGAAGGGATTCATGGTTATATCTGTCTTTCAATGCCTCCATGTATTTCTCCTTTACCGTTTTCATACAGACCGATCTTTTTCAAAATGACATCTTCTCATATGATTTGCAAATTCTTCTCCACTACCCTCAAGAAGGAATTTGCTCACTCCCCAGCACATCCTCGCAAAACTGACGCTTTGAGAAGTCATTGACTCTTTCCGCCGCTTCAGCAAACCCTTTGCTAATCAACACCTTAATAACAACCTGTAAAAGCATCCGCAGATAATCATCTATAACAGACGGGTGATTCTCTTTGTAAAGACCAAAATTCCCGATAAACAACTCAAGCTGGCTCTCAACAATCGTGATATATGTGCTATTCCGTTCATTTTCCGGACACAGAATCGCAATCTGTTCATACAGCGTTTCCAGTGTTGTTTCCAACAGCATAAGCCCTTGCTCAAGAATAAAATCATCCGGCGGCGTAGTCGCCTTAAATGCAGCCGCAATGCCAAAAATGCTCATTCTCCGGCTATCCTTGGAGAGTTCACGCAGAGTGAGGGCATTAATCCCCTTGTGCAGTGTTCCCTGCTCAAATTTAACAACATTATTTTTGCGGGCCGATTCCAGTTCGTTTTCAATGGCACTCAGTATTTTCTTAACAATGACAGGATTAAGTGTCAAAGCGTCAATAACCCGATAGAAGGTGTCACATGGAGCGCCGTTGGAGACCTCAAGGGGGATTTCTTTAATGCTGTCCTTGAGCCACAGACTGTATTTATAGGTGTCACCCGCCTTTTCATACCGGATACGCTCATACAGCAGCCCCAGTACAAGGGCTTTGTATATGGTTTTTTCCTGCTCTTTTTGCAGTTCATCATTCAGATCAGGCATTTCGGAAATAAGATGCCAGTGCTTATGAAGGTGCGGCGTAATAACCGGCGTGGTAAGCGTGTCAGGCTCAATACGGCTAATCATATCAAAATACGCTTTGTTATACTCGCCCGCTTCCAACATAACCGTTTTGCTTTTTTGCGGTGGCGAAAATTTGAGCAAGTCATAAGGAAATAAGCCATAAATCGCGCTGTAAAACAAGATCCTTTCCACATCGATTTCGTCATCATCACTGGGAACACCGCCAAAGGAGAGCAGTTCAGAATTCACAAACCCTTCCCGTTCGGGATCGTCGATTAAATACAATCTTTTATTAAACGCACATGCGTGGATGGGAACAGGTTCCTCCCCCACAGGCCGGTTGATAAAAGGATCAGAAAGTTTTTTCGTCTCTGTAATCACTTTCTTAACATATTCAGTTATCAAGGTGCTTTCCTGAATGCCTTCTTCATATTCGGCCTCCACTTCCAACGCGCGGATAATATCCATCTTGATATCCGTGCTGTAAGCTTCCATAACAGAAGTCATAAAATGCCTCAAGATTTCATGGTCAAAGATGTCTTTGAAAAACGTGCTTGTCTTGACCTCCTGAGAAACCCCAAAGAGCCTGACCTGGGTGTATATCCTCATACAGAGATCGCCAGGCAAATGAAGAGCACTTCCGGTAAACTCCATTTTCTCATAAAACTTATCCAGGCATTTTTTTGATGTGCAGACATACCGAATGGCATTGCCTTTATTGAGCCGGTACTTTTCTTCCGAAGTCTTGATCTGACGCTCAATTTCACTGACATTGCCATCAAACGATTTATAGAACAACTCAAAAGACTTGCTGAGGTCGCGGATATATTTCACGGCTGCTGTCAGCACCATGACATAGGGCGCCGTCACACGATAATCGGCAACGGTTCCCAGAAGAGACTCAAACTGTTCAATATAATCTCTTTTTTCGCCTTCATATCTTTTCCTTATGCGAGCCCAGAATCCCGCATCGTCAATTTTGCGCATAAAGTCGCCAATGTTCTCAATCACATCCGTATCAGGATCATCAAACAACACATCAAAGCTCTTAAACGCCTTCTCAGCAAGCTCTTTTTTCTTTTCCGCCTCCGCCAGCTTTTTGAGCAGAGTTTGCAAAACCTGATACAGGAAGTAACGGGCAGCATTCGGGTGCATAAACTCTTTGGTGTTGTCCCTTAGATAGGTTTCAATCTGAGTGGGAAGCCCGCCGACAGTGACATCTTCTCCATCATTAAACTTAAAGAGTTCATACGCGGCAACACGGCCAATGTCGCCCACGCGTCGAACCACAAGTTCTTTGTAGGACAGCAGATAGTTGTAGGCGTTTCTAAAGATATCCATGTCGATTTTCTCTCTGCCGCCGGTTGTCAGCGCATCCACCGCGCTCTGCGCCGTGTCGCGGCTGTTGTCTATCTCCGTCTGGCCGCTTCTGGAAATGCTCCGGACAAATTTTACAAGAGCGTCAATATACTCGTTCCATTTGCAGCTAATCTCCGTAAAGCCATCTTTGTCAAAACGATATGACGCGTTGCGCGTAAACATGGCAAAAGCATTCCCGTTTTCAGCAGCAGCATCAACAGAACGGATATATTCCGTCGCCGGATCAATTTCAGCGACATTGTGCCCTTTGAGCCGGGCGCGATTGTTGTCTATGCTTTTTTTGTGATAATCCCGGTCAAAAACAGTCCAGTGATCCGATACGGTCTGCGTGGCCCATTTGAGCGCTATATATCTCAGGATATGATCCGACGGGTACACAAGTTCCGACGCGCCGGCCCCGGCATATCGGTTACGGCTCTGCCCGGACACCAGTGTTCGAATGGTATTGTCTTCGGAGGAATTGCTGCGCGTGTTCATGGGGCCGATTGACTGGGCGTAAATACATGTCGCCGCATGATCTAAATATTGCTCGGTGGAATTCAGTTTTTTTCCTTCAATATTCTGGGCGTCAAACATAAAGGTGAAATCCATGGGCAGCACGTCATATTCCTCAAACTGATTTGTCCCGGCTTTGGGAAACAGCAGGTGAACCTTATCCTGGTATCGCTGCGGCAGATTGCCATCGGCTTTAAGAATGAAGGCGTTTAACTCGCGCAGCACGGCATAAGCATTGGCTTTAAAAGCGTTGCGCATGGGTTCGGCGGTTACGGCGCCGTATAAAATCTCCGGCAGAATAAAGAAACCGCGCGTAATGCTGCCGGGAATTTGGATTTTTGTTTTTAGGAATTGTTTAATATACATAGATATCGGGAGAATAAGCCCTGATCCGGTACCTCCCGCCAATGTGCTGACAATAATAACGCGAAGAACCTGGGTGTTTCCTGAACTCTCCAGCTTGTAAAGATCATAGATCGCGCTGTCCAGGGGCTCTAAGCCCCCTCGTTTCATGGCGGTGACAAAGGCAAGGTGAGAAATCGCCCGCACCTGCCCGGCGCCCTCACTGAGAGTTTTGCGGTACAAGTTGGGATTCACGGGAAATGAATTGTCCCTTGTGAATTCGTCAAGGTGCAAATAGTCGCCCACAGTCATATTGGTCGATGTTTGCACAGTATGAATAAACGGGTTTTCCCTTTTGATCTTGCCCAATTCATTAACGTCGGTATCAAAGATCACAAAATTAATCCGCTCCCGCTGCCTTTCATCGGTAATCATTGCTGAGAGTTTGGCCGTGATTTTTGAGCCTATACCGCCAAGTCCAACAATTAAAGTCGGTGCTAACATATTTTCTCCTCCTTTGATGATCCTTATCTTCTTCGTTTCTTTCTCTTTGCAGAAAATGAGCATGTATGTGTTGTCGAAACCCCGCCACTGTAATAGACGGATTTGATTCGGGCCTTGCAGCTCATCTCCTTTTTCCGGGTCGATCCTTCCGGCAGCGACTGGTCGTTAATAAAGAAGTCAACACTGCCCAGCCTGTCAGCCGCAAAGTCAGCGGTATTGCTAAGTTCCATCCGCTCGTTGCCCACAGCCCTTACCTTCAATGATGGCAGCGGCTTCCCATCTGCCGCGGCGATAATCGTGCCCGTTTCCGGACAGAGCGGCAGCCACTTTGTCTTGGGTATAATCTTAAACGAGCCGTATTTTGTGATTGTGTTTGAGTCTGTTTCAACTAAGATGGTCGGCTTATTCGACATGTATTTGGGGAACCGTTTCTTTCTTCCCCACAGCAGCCAATACAACAACACCCCCAACAGAAGCGCCAGCAGCGGCCAGATCTTCTTGATCCAATTCAGCAGACGCTCCATAAATCCAATATCGTCTGTGATGTTGACCACAGCGCTGCCCGTGCCGGCATAAGGGTGTCCGTCATAGTCAAACTCGACTGAGGCGGTTACCGCAATATCTCCGGTTGACGTTGCGTACTTGTCGCCGTCTTTCTGCTTAAGGAAAAATTCAAATGTGGAAATATCCGTTCCGCGTCTCACATCGGCAATATCAATTTTTCCGTCAGTGGTAATCACGGGCATCGGCATGTTTTTCCACTGCTCTTCAGTCAGTAAGCGGCCCTCATCTTTGACAGTCACAACAAATGCGCCGGTAGTGTCAAGGCCGGTTGCGGTAAAATCATCACTTGGCACGGCAATCTCAACATCCAATGGCATCATTAGGGAGATAACATTGCGCGTCACGGTGTTTTCGGCGGTATTAATGTCCAAAAAATGTGACGAAACGGTTACCGCCAACTCGCCGGTCTTCACGCTAAGGGTATCCCCCGATTTTATCGGAACCGACTGCCCGTTGTTTTGCGCCACCGCTTCATAATCCACTTTTCCCAGCAGCGAGGATTCAAAAAAGTCTCCGTCTTCATTGACAATCCCATACTGAATTTGATAGTCGCCCTCGGCAATATCTTGGGTGAAGACTTCTTCACCGTCTTGAAACAGTTTGATCTCAACATTAACCACCGGCTTGTAATAGACCTCAACTGTTTGCGCTCCAACAATATCCAAGCTGTACGCACCCTTTGGGATATCCCGGAATGTTGCAACAATGCCGGCAAGATTATGTGAAATGATAACCTTGGCATCTTTCGCATAATTCGTCGCGGCTGTTTCACTAAACCGGACATTAACCGCTTCGCTGAGGGTGTGGGCGCCATCCCCTTTTATGCCGTTAATTTTTACATCGGTGCCCTGAGCAAAGACCAAAAGCTCCATCATTGGAATATCAAAAGAAAATTCGCGCTTGCCTTCATGGGTGAAATCAAGCTTGTTCCTGTTAAAAATCCGATTGCAGATGGATGTGATTTTCCCTAATATTTCATTGCTGTTTTTGGCGTGTTCAAAATAGATGTTCTTGCTTGGATCGGCTTTTATCTCTTCGGCATCATCCCCCATCGCCAGAAACATGATTTTCACATCGCTCTCACCGACATACTTCGCAAAGAACCCATTGACATCTATATTTGTGTTGGGGGATCCGTTCAGAATGTTGAATTCACCGTCCGTCAGAACCACCAGCCATTTTTCATCAGCATCTGAGTCCTTTAAATCCGCATAGGCTTTCGCAACGGCGTCATAGGGGGTTCCTGAAGAGCTGGTTACCGTGTCATGGATCTTGGCAACTCTTTTTTCTGCTGGTTCTGCACCGGATATGGTAATCTTGGCGGACGCGTTGGTACTGTTGGTGCTTGAAAAATCGCTCATATAATAAACACGCATCGTGTCTTTTTCTTCCAGCATCGCTGCGAAAACTTCCATAGCATATTTGGCCTGACCCCATCTGTCAAGATAGACGTTGTCCTCATTGACAATCATGCTTCTTGAATCGTCATAGACAACATGTATGGCTTTGCTGCGCTGATGGGTTGTATAGGCCTGTGTGTTGAAGGGCACAAAAACAACGCTTACTACACTCAAACATACAAACAAAGCAATTGCTTTTTTCAATGATATCCCCCTGCTCCGGTGGTTTTTTGGTAGTGTATGAAACTTATGAGTATGAAGCTTATGAAAATAAGGGCATGGCTATAACGGTATGAGATTTAGGAATTTTACTGTATAATACACCGCATACAGAGGAATTGTCAATCTTTTTCGACAAAATACAATAGGAGACTCTAAAAAAACGCTAAAAACAATAATAAAAACTGGTGCGGTCGAGAGGACTTGAACCTCCACACCCTTGCGGGCACTAGAACCTGAATCTAGCGCGTCTGCCAGTTCCGCCACGACCGCATGTGTTACCTATTATAGTGATGTATGTTGCCTTTGTCAAACACCATGTATACCCTAAATATACCACTTTAATATGACTATCTATTGTCATATTAAAGTGGTATACTGAGCGTGGTGATAGAACTTGAAAATAACCCGTCTGCTGGAAATCACAACAATCCTCCTCAACCGAAAAACGGTCACAGCCAAGGAACTGGCTGCGCGTTTCAACGTTTCCACACGCACGATTTACCGGGACATTGACGCACTTTCCTTCGCCGGTGTGCCGGTTTATATGAACAAAGGCCATGGCGGCGGGATATCACTGCTTGAGGAGTATACGCTGAGCAGAACACTTTTATCCGAAAACGAAAGTGAAGGGCTGTTTCTTGCGCTTAAAACCATGAGCGTGACACGCTACCCGGAAATTGACATCATACTTGATAAAATCGGCTCGCTGTTTAAAAACTGCCAAAATGGCGATTGGATCAGTATCAACTTCGCGGACTGGAGCTGCCATCCCAATGAAGGCAATAAGTTCAGTGATATCCGCGACGCCATCATAAATAAAATCGTAATAGGCTTTGACTACATCAATGTGAGCGGCGATAAGAGCACCCGGTTTGCCGAGCCTGAAAAACTGATTTTCAATACGGGTACATGGTATTTAATAGCATATTGCCTCAAAAGGGACATGCATCGGATCTTTCGCCTTTCCAGGATGAAAGACGTGCATCTGACGGACAGGCATTTTATAAAACGTGAAACACCTCAGGAAGACTACAGGGGGATTCAGGGATATCCAACGCCGTTTACCGAGCTGAAGCTGCGTTTTACCGATAAAGTGCTTAACCGGCTGTATGATGATTTTGATGAACACCTTATCCATAAAAACCCCGCCGGCAGCTATGATGTCACTGTGTCAATGCCTGAAAACGAATGGCTTTACGGGTACATCCTGTCTTTCGGGCATTATGTCGAAGTCATTGAGCCTGCTCATATCCGCAAGGTTATTGTGGACCGGATAAAGGAGACGCTAAAAAATTATAAAGTGTAATTCTAATATGACATACCGTTGTCAAACATATGGAGTAAACTCATAGTAAATAAGCAGCCGGAAGGACTGCAAAAGGAGGGTTTATAATGAAAATCGAATTGACACAACAGAAAGCGCAGCTTTCCATAGCGCTTAAAAAAAAGGCTACTATGGAGACCATGAAGACACTGATTGACGAAGGGTACGGCATGCTTAGCAGCTATCTGGCCGAGATTTCAAAGCAGATGGCAGGGCCGCCGTATATTGGTTACTTTAATTGCACCGATGATTTTAGCGAATTCGATATGGAAATGGGCTTTCCGGTTGCGGAGGAGCTTCCGGTCAAAGACGGGATTTATATGAGCAACACCTACGAGGGCAAAGTTGTGACCGGAACCTACAAGGGTTCTTATAGCGAACTTGAGCAGGCATATGGGGAAATCTCCAAGTACCTCGAGGAAAACAAGCTGGAATCGGCAGGTGTGTACTACGACCACTATCTCAACGACCCGTCCGATACAGTGGAGGATGAACTGCTTACAAAGATTGTATTTGTGATTAAGTAGCTGTGATAGAGGATCTGATATGACCATTGCCATAGATTTATTGCTGCAGGCTATTATTTCACACCAGTCGCCGTGCCGGTGACTCACCGGGCATGATCTGCCAGATCCCGACAGCCTCAAGCGGATTGCCGCAATGTCGACCCACCATTGCCAGGCAGGCAGCCTCAGTTTCAGCGATCTGCTCGCTGTGCGCGGCGTGCAGGTGTCCATGCAGCGACAGGGTTGCCTGAGTCGTTTCAATAAGCTTTCTCACATTGGCGTCACCGACCGGGCAACCCTGTTCGGTAGTTAGGCCGGCAGGCCAATCATGGGTGATGAGCACATCATACCTGCCTTGCTTGGCTGCCTCAAGTGTAATCGTCAGCTCTGCTTCAGTGTAATGGGCGGCCGTTCGCCCTTCTCGTTTCTGAACTTTCGAATTAAGGCCAGACATCTTTTGGCTCCAGATCCCCGACAAAAAACCAACTCGAAGGCCAGCCGCTATCACAACACCTGCACGTCCCAAGTAGGTGACGTTATCTCCCCACCGGCCATTGTTGACCACCAGCCCGCCGTCGGCATCAAGTGCTGCGAAGGGTTCATGGTTGCCGGCAATAAAAAATAACGGCGCCGGGATGATAATTGTACCATCAAGCACATGCGGAAAATCACCAAGCTTGCGATACTTCGACGGGCCGGGCACTTGTGTGATCTCCGCCTCACATCGCAGCGCCTCGGCGTCGCCCACCTGGAAGATGGCCGCCAAATCGCTCGAGACAATCCCTGCCTCAACACACGCCCACTCGACAAGTATCATAGCCTCTTGCCACTGCCCGTGAATGTCCCCCAATGCTGCGATAAACATGATTTAAAGCCTCCCCCTCTGATAACCACGTCATTCTTTTCTCTGCAGTTTTTGCGGGGCAGGCCCGGCTTCACCGCAGTGAACAGTCTTGGCCCAAGCGATAAATGAAGGAAGCATTTCGTCAAAGTCTGAGGGCACAGTGGAGAACTGAATAAACCAAAAGGCGTCTTCCCCCTTAATGACCACAGAAAAATATTGGGATTCAAGATCGGCAATCTGGCTCTCGCTAAACCCTAAATCATATGGATTACGATATCGATATCTCTTCTCCCCTCCCTTGCATATAAAGGAAGTGAGGCCCTCCGAATTTTCCACCGATGTTTCCCATCCGTAGGTATCTATCATCTTCTGAGCATAGTCGCCAACAGTTATCTTGTCCAGGCCTTTTTGAGAACTGAACCTCTCAAGCTGAACATCCAAAATGATGAGTCCCAGCTCAAAACATTCGTATTCTTTATTGACATCTACGATTTTGTAATCATGATTGTTTTTAAGATCTTCAAGCATCAAATTCATATTATTCTGGATATCCTTCAGATTTATATCGCTCTTGGTGCGTTCGAAGCCCGCAGGCAATTCAACAGACATCCCCTTGAGAAAGGTATAGGATGCAAGTGTAAAAGGCATAACCGTGAAAGTCTGCGCCCAGGAGATATAATCAGGAAGATTCTCGTCCAAGCTTCCGCTGCCGCTGAAATGCACAAGCCAAAAAGCATCAGAACCTTTGAACACAACGGTCAGGAAATGGGACAGCTTGTTGTTAACTAACGACTCATACTTAATACATGTCAGGCCATCAATATTTTCCACTGTCGGCTTGGGCTTAGTCTTGGCGAAATCCTGCGCATAGGCGTCCAGCGATTGAGTGATGATTTTCTTGTTTTTGGCAAAGTCTTCCTTTTCAATCTTAACCTGGCGATGAGAGAAGCCTTGTTTTAAATAATGTGCTGTCATTTTCTCGTCTTCTCTTTCCTGGAATCCGGCAGGCAAGGTAATCGACATACCTTCCTTGTAAAAAGTGCTATCGTTCCCTGAAGTGCAACCCCCTGCCAGTGTCATACCCAAAAAGGCACAAAGAAGGAACCTCAATGGTAAAATGCGTTTTTTCATGACTATACATATACCCACTTGTGCGCTACTCCCCCGAGATGACTCTAAGACTTATTCCGATTGTAAGAACTCATCTGTTTCTCCATAAGTTCATCTATATTGTTGCATAACTTTTTCACTTTGTTAACTTCATGACAGTAATAATATATAGGTGTGGGCAAAGCGGTTTCATTCAGCTCGATGAGCAACAAATCCCCATCTGCGTCCTTCCAAAACTCACCCAGCACAAGATATTCCTGACCACATAAAACTTCAGACCGCAATTCATGACAATCAATAGAAATACCGTCTAAAGAAATAACCGATACCGTCTTGAAAAGCCCTTCTATATCTGGGGGCAGTGCATAGGATCCAGATTTGATTTCCATCTCTGACAAACCCGGCTCTATTGTATCGCCTTCCAAAAAAGCGTTTTTTAACGACTTAGCAAAGCGAGGATATACCGAAAAGAGTTGTGGGCATTGCGTTTTCAGCATTTCCAGCAATTCCTTCTCTTTTTTTCTTTGCTGTTTACAGAATTCATCCATCTCCTTCTCCCAGTTTTCCTGATAGTCGTTGGAGGTATGGACTGGAACCCCCTTATTCTGCAAATACTGCACTGCTCCTTTTTGGCTTTTCGAAATAGGACACCAGCGAGTAGTATCAGTACTTGGTTTGATGCGAAGATATTCGCCTCGGTTCAAAAACTCCTGAAGAAATGCATCGTGAGCCGCCCACCAGGCAGACCATTCTTCCGGTGACACTCGACAAGCCGCTAAGTCAATCATCATTTGTTGAAATTCGTCCTTCAGATCTTTGTTCATAACCAATCCACCCCCTATCGCGTATTAGGCGACACCATTCAGAGCTTGTTTCAATCCGAATCATAACACATCAAATGACGTTTTGCCACCCCACGACATCAAGACCACACGCTCCACCTCATGAGCCTGTAAGCCTGTAGACAAAAAAACGTCCCCATTCACAATCAACTTATCATGGAATCCCTGTCTGTTCAGCACATAGTCGGTTACGGTCTGCGGTGCAATAAAACCATTACAGCCGGCCCCTCCGCCTAAAAGTTACAAGTTAATTTTTTTACCTTCATACTCCATACCTTCATCATACTCCATATTGCTATCGTGCATACCATGCAGTATAATGGATACACAAAACATTGGAAAAGGGGGCTCTCTTCCATGAATAACAGTGCCAATGTCAGCATCAGGATAGATATGCAATTAAAAAAGCAAGCTGAAGAATTGTTTTTAGATCTGGGATTAAATATGACTTCTGCTGTGACAATGTTTCTGCGCCAAGCTGTGCGCAGCCAGGGGATCCCTTTTGAAATCTCGCGGGTTCCAAATGCGGAAACTATTGAGGCAATGCGTGAGGCAGAAAGCATTGCCCGTGATCCAAATGTGAAGGGTTATAGCAATCTTGATGAATTGTTTAAGGCTTTGAAGTCATGAAGTATACTGTCAAACCAACCAATCGGTTTCTCAAGGATTATAAGTTGATGGAGAAACGCAACTTGGATATGTCTTTACTTGATGATATCATCGTAATGCTTGCACAGGGTCTTCCACTGCCGGCAATGAATCGGGATCATGCACTGACCGGAAATTATGCGGGACATCGCGAATGTCACATTCAGCCCGATTCTGACCAACACCATACGATTCGCGCCTCCTCCTATGCTCAATCAACTCGTCGACAATATCGGCGGGAACATTGCGGGATTTACTGTTCTCAAGAAAGACATGGGATTGATTGTTGTCAAAACTCCGCGAGTTCGCTGAAAGAAGCCGCTTCCAATAACGCCGGATTTGCTTTGGTCATTTGTAAATTCAAGAAATCCTTTTCCGGCAATACTTTCTTCAAATACCGCAATCCTTCTTGCAGATTATTCCTGCGGTAACCGACCACAGGATCAGTTATCAGCTTAAACCCAAAGTCGGAATACAGTTTTATTGCCCTGTTCGCTATCGGATGGGTGTGAATATATATGGGGAATTCCGCGTTTTTTAAAACCTCGCCGAAAAGGCCGCGTCCGACGCCGCATCCCTCATATTCGGGGAGTATAAAGAATCCCAAAACCGTATTGATTCTGCCGTAGGACTGCCAAATGCCGGAGGTCGCGACAGGCTTGTCGTTGTCATCAACGGCAAATGTGCAACGGCGAAAAAATTCATCCTCGCGAAGCGCGTAAACCTTATTGTAATAATGATTGATAAAAATCCATGTACTTGCCCTGCGCCCACATATATTTCCATAAAGGAAGCTCGTCACATCTGCAAAGCCGCACAGAAAATCCTTCCGGCAACAGACGGAAGGCATCCAGGTTTGGCTCGTCGCATTGCATAAAAAGGTTGTCAGAATTCGCGCCATCGATCATATCCTGTAACGTATTGGCCATAATTAGCCGCCCTTCAATTTCTTGACCGCCTCATCCTCGTCAACAACACAATACAAATGCCCGCCTTTAATATCCCGCTACTCGTCCTCATCACGGTTTTCCGTGCAGAGGTCATCCATCCAGCCTTCATCATAAGTTGATCCATCACCTTTGTACGGCACAGCACGGGGCTTACCCATTTTATAGAGTTTGCATAACTTGGGGCCATAGCAGAAACTTTCGAAACGATACTTTTTGCTCACACCCCAGTTGTATTCAATCTCGACCGCCGACATTGTCGCCCACACGCATTGAAAACACTTCCCTTTATAGCTTGCAGCACTGAGCATTCTCGCGCCGCGCCATTTATAGGTTGCCATATCAGGCGGCTCCATGAGGTAAGGCGGTGGCTTTGTCTCGGATTGCTCTGCTCGGGTAACGGCTTTCAAGGCTCCGGCGCGGTAGTAGTCCGCATAGTCGTTGACATCATACTTTTTCGTCCATGCCGTTCCCTTGGCTTCATCGCCTATGCGAAAGCGGAGCTTTTGATACTGCGTTTCAGAAATAGCAACCGAAAATCTCCCCTTGAGGCCATTTGCCTCACCGTCAAGAAAAATATTGTATCCATTATGATAATGGGTACGGTTATCCATCCTATATCGCCACACGGTCGTGCGAGGTTGAACAGAAAGAATCTTCCCTTGCCATTCGATTTTCTCTGGCTCATTAACCTTCATTTCCGATTCCTCTCTTTTGCTTCCCCAAACACCATCATCCCCAAATCCCCATTTTGTAATCGGCCTGCGAACAAATTCCCATTCTCTGGCTCAATTAGCTCCACTCCTATTAATTCCGTCGAACATCGTTAATATTATTATACATACTTCCTTGATTTTGTCGACACATCATGAGCCTCATGAGCTTGTAAGCCTGTGACAATGTTTCTGCGCCAAGCTGTGCGCAGCCAGGGTATACTTTGGGAATTTACGCCCAAATTTGCGAAACATTATAGCCTCGTTGTTGTAAACAGGTGACTGTGGTATAGTTTCTTGGTAAAGGGGTTTTTGTAAAGTTGAAAACCCTGATAAAAGCTGTGCAAAGATTGCATGGTTTTTAGGATATGAAAATACTATCCTTTTATTGACGGGGGGTGAGTATGTGGATTGGCGCGAGAAAATCCACCTTAACGAAAATGATGATTTTCATTCCAGTTTTGATTGTATACAAAAAATGAACAACGCTATCGCCTATATTGAAAAACATCTTGACGACGAAATAGATTTTGGCAAGGCTGCACAAATTGCCTATTGTTCTGTTTATCATTTTCAAAGGTTCTTCTCGTTTATAGCCGAAATTCCGCTATCCGAGTATATCCGACGCAGGCGTTTGACACTAGCCGCTTTTGATCTTCAAAACAGCAATGCCAAAGTCATTGATGTCGCGCTCAAATACGGTTATGAATCGCCGGAGGCTTTTGCTCGTGCGTTCAAAAAGATGCATGGCATCGCTCCCACGACGGTGCGGCGGCAAAGGACAGCTGAGGAATATCAACTGCATGGAACACAGTTGAAAGCTTATCCACGTATCACTTTCCATATTTCAATTAAAGGAGATGGGGATATGAATTACCGTATTGAACAAAAAGAGGCCTTTGAAATGTTTGGTGTCGATACCGAAATGAGTACCATAAACAATCAAAACTTTATTTCTGTTCCTCAATTTTGGGAAACGTGCAGAGCCAACGGCTCTATGAACGAAATCAGGAAAATTGCTAATATTGATGAAAATACACCCTTACATGCGGCTATGTTTAACTGCACCGATACCTCTCATTCCTATATGATTGGCTACCTCACCCCAAAGAATGAACTTATAAACGATTTTACTGTTCTTGCTATCCCAGCCTCAACATGGGCGATTTTCCCAACGGAAGAATTGAGCATGGCAGAAACCGTTCAACAAGCCTCCATCATGTGGAAACGTATTTTTACCGAATGGTTTGCCACATCCGGCTACGAGTTAACACCAAATGTTCCAGAATTTGAGTTGCACCATAACAAAGGTAACGATAAATTTGTAACCGAAATCTATATCCCAATAATGAAAAAATGATTCAACTCTCTCTGCCCCTGACCTCAGAAGTCTGCTGTGACCCAACACATCAATCTTCCATTGGAAAATGAAATTCTTCACCGATAGCTTCTGGATTTCATCACGAAGACCGGATTTATATGGAAGTCGTTGTCGATGCTTACGGCCCCGAAGAACGAGCAATGGGATGGTACTACTATTTATCTGACAAGATTATGTTTGCGTTTACCGCAGAGTCATAGCCTTTCCAACTGCGCTGACTTCCGCTCTCATCAAATGAGTTCAGGTATAACAGCACCAGGGTCAAGTTCTTTATCTGTTCACGTAGTTTGTCATCGTATTTCATCGGCATCATTTTTCCTTTCGAATTCTGATTTCGGCGCGAAGTCGCGCAATGTTTCAAGTATTCTATTTCTGAAAAACATCGCTATGGGTACCCGTGCGGGTGGCCGTCAGAACCAGAGCATCATCGTCAATCCTATAAATTAACAGCCAGTCAGGTTGGATATGGCAGTCACGGTGTCCCGCCCAATTGCCAGTTAGAGGGTGGTCCTTATACTTTTCCGGGAGCTTCTTACGTTCCCGAAGTAATATAATGACTTCATCCAATAAATCCATATTGACACCGCGTTTAAACATACACCGCAAATCTTTTTTAAATTGTATGGTCTGTTTTAGTTCAAGCATTTCCAATTCATCCAAAGCTTAGCCCTCTCCGTCCTCGGCGAGGGCGTCGTCAAGCATATCCTTAAAAGATGAATACGATTTTGACTGTACCTTTCCACGTATAATGTCGTCCGCTTCCTTCATTGCGGCGATGGTTTCGGTGTTGGGGATTTCCCGGCACAAGTCAAAAGGAAGCCCACAGAAGTCAATAGATTTGTAGAGAAACATATTGATTGCGTCGGAGAGGGATACGCCCATACTGTTATACAGGTTTTCGGCCTGCGCCTTTATTGCCGGTTCCGTCCGGACATTGATTACTGCTGTTTTAGCCATAACGAAAACTCCTTTCAAAGTGGCTCTGATAATAGTATAGCACATTTGTGTGACAAATGAAACACGTAATTATTACTCACCATTACTCACTTTTTTATCTTTTCAATTCAACACCAAAAAGAATACTGCCTTCCCTTGATCGACATGTTTCCTTTTACGAGCAAACCGTGGGTTAACAACTTCAAAACGCTCTTCGACACGTTTCCCTGAACATACAAACACAGAATCCGGCACTCATCCACCGGCTCTGATCCATTTCCATATCGCCCAAACCCCAGAAACCCAGCCTTTTCAGCCATCAACCCGCGACATCAAAACCACACACTCCACATGCGGTGAGTTGATGGAATTGATGTCAGCTCGTAAAAAATGGAGAAGATAAGTTGATAGAATGGATGTCGTCTATTAAAATCAGTTTGGCGAGATTGTGGCGACACTGTCGCCACAATCTCGAAATCTCTAAAATTGTTCAAGACGCACCTTGGGTCTCCAGCTCATTTTCGTAAGGCTCCAGCCCCATTTCCTCCCAAGTAACACCATAAGGAGCACCGCCCGAAGTATAACCAGCAATATAGTAAAATGTGTCGTTCTGCCAATCATCGTATTCCTCAATCAACCTTGACGCCTTTTTTTCCTCTCTCTTTATTTGCAGCTGTTTAATACGAGCGGCCTCAGCCTTCAGGAGATTATCGACATAACCTGCCTGAAACTCGTACCCGATCTCTTGAAGCTCGCGAACAGCACAAGTGGTGTCAACACGAAATTTCTTGCGATAAGCTCTGACCACCTTTGTTCCCTCATATGTTGGAAGCCAATTCCTCGCTCTTGCTATGCGTGATTCTTTTTTTAGCGTCCTTATCGGTGCTCGCTTCTTCTTCTTTGCCATTGCGTTCAACCCTCAGATAATTTATTCATCGCTTTGTCATTTTCAGAGCTAAAAACTCATTGGGAGCGATTTTATTATGTTCAATCCGCTCTCAAACATTATAGCCTCCAATTATGCTCCTTACAGCCCCACCGTCCGAAGAACTCCCCTTCTTCAACACTGAAGCCGCAATATCCGCCATTACAGCCACACTCCTATCAAATCCTGCGCTTTTTTGTACACTCGGAGGTGCTGCGCATAAGAAGAAAGATTCCTAATGTTTTTTCGCGGGTCCTTCAGATATGCCTGTATGGCTTTGCCAAACATTTCACTGTCCATCTTGCTTTTATGCCTCAAACAGTCACATATGACCCGCTCTCGGTCATATATTTTCATGTTGACGCCGTCCAAATTTTTCTCGGCAACACCGATATTCAAATATTTGTCATCCACATAGTAAGGTTTTATAAAAGGATATGTCAGATTGAACCGTGATTTCGAAATGTTGCGGCTGAATGCCATATTCCATTCCAGAGGAGTACGGTCGCTATAACCGTAATGAAACAAGGCTGTATCCATGCACAAAATTGCCTCAGGAAACAATTTGGCGACCATAGCTGCCTCATTAGGTTCGTCCATCTTTGTAAGTTGATAGTAGCCGCGCTTCACACGCATAATATCCCCGGATTCCAGCATTGATGACACTTCTTTGCGCGTAGCCCCGGCAGAATACAGATCGGCGGCTTTCGCATATCCTTTGTTTTTATCAAAAAGAAACTCAATGGTTTTATTCATATCAATAAAATCCCCAAATAGATTTAATTGTGGATTTTATTGTACCGCACTGGTCGGCGAATGTCAAATAAAACTTCTTAACAACACACCAGTTCAACATCCACAATTTTTATTTTTCCTTCTCATTCTTCTGAATTTATGGGATTTATATTATTAAGCTTGTAAAGAATTTCCGAGTATTTAGCATAATCCTCGTCACACAGCAATTCATACTTATCATTAGTATGTAATGTAGTATAAATCAGTTTTCCGCCAATTTGCTCCGACTTCATCAAATCAATAGCGGTTACCGTTTCACCGAAAGGCTCAATTTCCCATGGCACGGCTTCCGTCAAAACCTTCCTCCCAAGCGTAACGTGGGGTTTGTATTTGCGCCCATCCATTTCAAAACCACAAAGCGCCAATTTGTACTCAATCTCACGCTGTAGAAGAATTAGCGGTTTATGTCCATGTAATCCCGCATACCAGAGTGTCCCTCGCGAAAATGTGCCGAGTCTATTTATTGTCGCCTCGAAAGAGCTAAATGTAACCGTTTCAAGAATTGTTTCTATTATATCGACTTTCTTTGGACTAATCTCTCCGATAAACGCCAGCGTTAAATGCAGATTCTCCGGCAGACTAAAGTTGCCGCTCTCCGAGCGAGAACGCAGTTTATTCCGCAAGTCAAATAGACGAGAACGAGTGTTGTCATTGAAATTTATGGCGATAAATAGACGCATAGTTATCTCCCCATTATTCCGAACTGCGATTCTCGAATTTTTCAGATTTCCGATTCCTCTCTTTTGGCTTAGTGTCAAGAGATTCCAGTCGACATGTTTCCTCTTACATGCTTACCGTGAGTTGATGACGCCTTCAAAGCGCTCATCGACATGTTCCCATGAACGTCGGATCGTGCATTTCTACACCCATCCGACACACCGAACACTTTCCCCACACTCCCAAACCCTTGGTATTCCAGCCCTTTCAGCCTCTCACCCGCACCATCAACACCACGCACTCCACATGCGCTGTCCAAGGAAACATATCTATAGGCTGCACATCAGTAATTTTGTAGCAAGAACCCGTCTCCTGCCCTTCTCCAGCAACATGCATCAGCCGCCCCAAATCCCGTGCCAAAGTCGCCGGATCGCAGGAAACATAGAGAATTTTTTCAGGCCGAAAACAGAGAAGCCTCTCAATCACAACAGAACTGAGGCCTGCCCGAGGCGGATCAACTATGACAACATCAGGCGGCTCCAAAACCATCTCCGTGTCCATCGCCATCAGAACATCCTCCACTTTCCCAGCGATAAAACAACTCTTGCTAATCCCATTGCGCCGGGCGTTCCTCTCCGCGTCCCGCACCGCTTGAACATTTTCCTCAATCCCCACCACCTGACCGGCATCACAGGCCAGCCCAAGGCCAAGCAAACCCACACCAGAATAAAGATCCCAAACCTTTTCGTCCCCTTTTAGCCCGGCCATTCTTGCCACCACCCTCACAAGAGCCTGGATCTGCCTCGTAGTAACCTGCAGAAAAGACCCCAGTGAAACATCGAATACCAGCTCTCCCACAGGATAGGTAAGATAGCCCCCTCTCTGGCCATGGAGAACATGGGGTCCTTGAACCCTCCTCTTACCCATCGCATCCTCACGTATCGTCACCGATAACCGTCCCGCACCCTTTGCGCCCTTGGCTCCTTGAGTGCCCTTGGCTCCTTGAGCGCCCTTGGCCCCCTGCGCCCCCTTTCCGTCACCCCCTGTCAGATCCCTTTTCAACCGTCTCACTGCCTCATTCATACCCTTTGACAACAGCAAACACTCCGTGAATTCCACCACCTCATGACTGCGCACCCCGTAAAACCCCAACCGAACCCCATCCCAATGCAAAACCGATTTATTACGGTAGCGCCAAGGCTCATCCAGCCCAATAACCGGTTTCACCACCACCGACTTCCCCTCCACCTTAGCAATGCGGATCAGAGCCTCCTCAATCCACCGTTTTTTCCAATACAGCGTATCCTCATACCTCATATGCTGCAAAACACACCCGCCGCAGCGGCCAAACACCGAACACCTCGGCCTCTGCCGGGTACATACATACCCCTTTGGATCAAACCCCTGGCCCTCTTGCCCAGCAAAGCCAGACACAACCTCCAGCACCTGCGCCCGCCAAAAGTTTTTCCGGCGCCGAACCACCCGCACGCGTCCCGTTTCCCCCGGCAACAGCCCCGGCACAAAAACCACAGGCGTCTCAGAAGACCGCGCCACCCCCGATCCGTCCGTAGCCAGAGTCTGCGCCCGAATTACCAGAATATCCTTATCGACCCCTGCATCCATGGTTATCCCCCATGCTTCCAAATTGTACACTCTAATCTCCCTGCCACACAACCACAACCACCATAACCAAGTTCCACACCCCATGGGCCACAATACCCGGCCACAAACTGCGCGTCTTTTCAAACAGCCATGTCAATCCCACCGCCGCAACCAGCAACGGCAGAAATCTAAAAACATCCCCATGACTCGCCGCAAAAATCAGGGCGCCTAAAAAAACCGCCTGCAACGAACCGCAAGACCTTCGTATCGGCGGATAAAGCATGCCGCGAAACAACAATTCCTCCACCATGGGCATCAACACCACAGCGCACAAACCTATCATCACAATCTGGAAAGGATCCTGGGCGCCTTGTAGAACCCTCTCAATGCTTTGCGGAGCCGGCTGGCCAAAAATCCACCCCACCAGCATCATCACCGCAGACACCAAGAAAGCCAGACCCAGACCCGCCCCCATCCCCACAAACAGGTACCGCAAGCGAAAACGCCCAACCCCCAGCTGAGCCCAAGATCCCTTCAGCAGAGCCAATCCGCCCCAGACCAGCCCTACACCCACCACAAATCTACCGCAATAAGCGAAGAAGTGAGCAAAAAAGACCCCATCCATCTCACCCTCAACCGCCATATCCAGCCACCCCAAAGGGATCTGTATTCCATAATACAAAAGAAGGACAAAAAATGCCTGCCACAGGTTCCAGCACGGCGCCTCCATTCCCTCTAGCTTTTGATCCGTGTCATCCCGCACCAGACCCCCTCCCTCTTCTGTTCACTCCAAACCATTTTAGCACAAAGTATGAGGACATGGAAAATCCGGACAGCGCATAATATTTCCAATATAAGTAAACCATAGGGCAAGTCCCTTTTCAGTGACCCGCAGAGACTCCCGCGCCCTTCACTTTCAACATTAAAAGATTTTTTCTTCCGAAGAGGTGAAATTCTGACCACGTAGAATTAAAGTAGAATAGCAGTTGAAGTTGATATCCTTCAACAAATCTGGTATTGTAAAATATAATATTATTTTATCAAAACAGAAGGGGTGTTTACTATGGAGCAGACAGCAAGTGCCTTCGAGACATTTTCCCCCGGCAGCCATCTCATCATTGGAGATGCCGGATCCGGCAAAACCCGACTGATGTGGGCTGCCTTACAAAGTAATTTCCTTGAAAGTGACGCCATAAATATTGTCCTCACAGACTCCCAGAAAAACGCCTGGTACCTGCCCTCCCAGAAACCCATCATCACACTGGATCCCTACTCCACAGACATCTCCTGGGCCTCCAACCCCACCCAATCCGGCATATATTATTGCGCCTGCGATTATATACCCCGAATCATTACATTCATGGAATGTCTATCCACATGGTCCATCCAAAGCGAACATAAAAAAGAGTCCGTACGTCAACCCCTGCGGCTCTTCCTCGACTTCTCCTCCAAACACTGGCTCCTCCCCGAGTTCATTGAGCAAGTCTCCCGACTGCACTACATCAGCAGCACCCGGGCCGAAGACCACAACCACCCCATCGAACTCTGGACCTCTCAAGGCCTGTCCGCAAAAGTCCCCAAAAAAATCCGCACCTTCTTCTCCGACTTTCATATCATCGTTCTCAATCCCGCACCCGCCGGTTGGGCTCAAGACATCACCACCTGGCTGGGAACCCCCAGCAGCGCTCCCAGTGCAGCCGCCGCCTGTCTCCAAAACGCCGACTTCCAAAAGCCTTCAGGATTCTATTACGCCACACAAGACGGCAGCCTCTCGCTTTACAGCAATCAAATACAGATCCAGGACACAGCAGCTAAGGCTTAAACAGCACATTCGTCGCCCCGCTTCTTTATCGGAACAACATCCGTCAACCCTTGAATATCCGTATAAAAAGACTCCGGCGGGTCAAACCTCTCTCCAAAATGCATAGGCGCCAACAGTTTCGGCCGAATAGCCGCCGCAAACTCTACCGCCCCACGGTAATACTCAATCTCCATCCTCGGATCCACAGGGAAAAAAGCCACATCAGGCTCGTGAATACAAGCGCCAATACCCTCCAAAATCCCCCTGAAATCAGCCTCCGCCTTATGAATAAAAGCCGCATCCGCCTCATTCTTCCAGTCCCACAAATTAAAATCCCCCGCATGAAACAGAAGCTTATCATGCCACCAAATCGCAAAAGAGCACCCCTCGTCAGTGCTGCCAAAAGCATGAATCTGCGCCCCCGATATCACCAGCTTCTGCCCAGGCGAAATATAGTTAACACGAGCCGCCGCCGGGATACGACCCCGGCTTCTTTCTTCGATATCAGAAGACAGAATATATTTGATATTCGAATTCTTATGGCTCCACTCAAAAATATGAGACGAAAAATGATCCCCATGGGCATGGGTCGCCAGCACAAGAACTCTCTCAAACCCCCTAAGGTCAGAAAGAGGCTCTTTTTCTGCGCAATCAATAATAAGCAGATCATTGCCCGCCAGCATTTCGAACCCACTATTCCCTAAATATCGTATCTGCATAGCCCCTCCTCTTTACAGCCCCTTACACTCTCAACTTACAACAGCGTCCAACACCCTATAGGACATTCTCGCTTCCCGCCTCTCACTACAGACTTCACCTCTCAACTTACACCAGCGTCCAACACCCTATAGGACAGCGCTTCCGCAATATGTTCCGGCCCGATATCCTTTTTCTGCGCCAGATCCGCAATAGACCGGGCAACACGCAATACCCTATCATGTCCCCTGGCACTCAGTTTATTCCCCTCATATACCCGTTTCAACAAACGCCGGCTCGGCTCGTCCAACCGACAGATCTTCCGCATCACAGCAGCACTCATACGCGCGTTAGTTAAAACCCCTTCAGCCAATCCAGCCTCCCGCAGCCGTTCCTGCTGACTGAGCCGGGCTGCGGCAACACGCCGCGCAATAACCGCCGACGGTTCCTCCACACTTGGCCCATGCAGCTCCTCATAGCCAAGAGACGACACCTCAATATGAATATCAAAACGATCCAGCAACGGCCCGGAAATACGGCCGCGATACTGTCTGATCTGATTCGGTGAGCAGCAACAAGCGCGGCCAGAATCCCCAAAATACCCACAAGGGCAAGGATTCATAGTCGCAATCAGGCTCAACCGCGCCGGAAAATCCGCCTTCCATTTTTGCCGGACAATATGAACCACCCCCTCCTCCAAAGGCTGACGCAGAGCCTCAAGAACCTCCCGCGAAAATTCCGGCATCTCATCCAGAAACAGCACCCCATGATCCGCCAGCGCCACTTCCCCCGGCAAAACCCTCTGCCCACCCCCCATCATCGCCGCCAACGTCGCCGTATGGTGAGGACTGCGAAAAGGTCTCTGTCGAATAAGAGGATCCCCCTGACCCCGCTTCTGACCCCGCTCCTGAAGCGGAACCGCCAACAACCCCGCCAAAGAATAAACCTGCGTAACCTGCAAACACTCCTCGCGGCACATCGGCGGCAAAATCCCGGCAAAAGCCTTCGCCATCAAAGTCTTCCCCACTCCCGGCGGCCCAATCATCAGAGCATTATGCCCTCCCGCCGCCGCCACTTCCAAAGCCCGCTTCACCTGCTTATGCCCACGAACATGGCAAAAATCCGGTTCCCGTTCCCTTACCTGCTCCAACCCCTCCTGAACCCTTGGGTCACCCCCGGACTTTGCCTCCCCTTTTCCTCCCGAACCCAGCTGAGCAGACTCCCCTGCCTGCAACGGCACAGCACAGTCGATATCCTCCACCTGCACATTGTCACAGTTCAAAATCCCTGCCAATTCCGACAGCATAGTCACGCCGCAGCAGGGAACCTCCTCAATCAGTTGAGCCTCAGCCAGGTTCTCCTCCGCCACCACAAGAACCCTCACCCCTTCCTCTTTATTCCCCTGCTGCCGCAGCGCCAACGCCAGCGTCAGAATCCCTGTCACCGGGCGCACACGCCCTTCCAAAGACAACTCCCCTGACAGAACATACCCCTCCAAATCCGCAGGCAGATGCCCCAACGCCGCCAAGATCCCCGTGGCAATAGCCAGATCCAGCCCCGACCCCTCCTTGCGCACATCCGCCGGCGCCAAATTCACAGTAATACGCTGCATCGGAAAAGAAAACCCACAATTACGAATCGCCGCACGCACACGCTCCCGCGCCTCCCGCACCGCCGCCGTAGGCAATCCCACAATTTCAAAAGCCGGCAACCCATTAGCAATATCCACTTCAACCCGCACAAAATGGGCCTTCAGGCCCTCCACACACATCCCCCAAACCGAAGCCACCATGCTCTAAGGACTCCTTTCAAAAAGCCCCTTTGATCCAACGGATGTTAACATCATCAGGCTCATAAGTAATAGCCACCACATCAAACCGCATAGGCGGCCACTGATCATACTTCTTTTCACATAAATACCTTGCCGCCAAAGCCCTAAGCCTCTCACGCTTCACATGAGTGACACTCTCTTCAGCCGTCCCCATCTTCAAAGCACCATGGCGCGTACGCACCTCCACAAACACCAGCTCCTCGCCCTCCATGGCCACAATATCAATCTCACCGCGAGAGCAGCGATAGTTGCGCGCAATAATATCGAAACCCGCATCCGTCAAATAATCAGCCGCCATATTCTCCCCCATGCGCCCTAACTCTTGCCGTTCCTTTGACATCTATCACCCCATCCTTCCCATCAACCCCCATCAACCCCTTCACAGGAGCAAAACTCATCCGATGCAGTGGACAGGGACCCAAGCGCCGCAACGCTTCCCTATGTTCCTGTGTCCCATACCCCTTATGCTTGTCAAAGCCATAGCCAGGATAAATCACACTGTACTCAGTCATGATACGATCCCTCGCCACCTTGGCCAAAATCGACGCCGCGGCAATACTGGCACTCCGGGCATCCCCGCCAATAACAGCCTGTTGATAGGGCGTCTCCCACGTTTCCCCCGATATCATCAACTCTTTTGCAAATCGAGCCCTGTCCAAAGTATCCCGCCCATCAATAAGCAGAGCCTCCGGACGAGGCACAAGAGCGCAGACAGCCTGACACATGGCCTTGAGCGTCGCCTGAAGGATATTGAGAACCTCAATGTCCCGTTCATCGACACTGGCCACAGACCACGCTATGGCCTGATCCTTGATCCCCACAGCCAACTTCTCCCGGCGCCTCGGCGTCAGTTTTTTGGAATCCTTCAGACCCGGAAGATCAAAGTCACAGGGCAAAATACAAGCTGCGGCAACCACCGGTCCGGCCCAAGGGCCACGCCCCACCTCATCAATGCCCGCAATCCTTGCATATCCCCGCTCCCAAAGAGCACACTCCAACCCCAAGAGTTTCTCCTCCGCGAAAATCCCAGAGGATTCCCTTGTTCTTGGAGACTCCATCTTGCCTTTCAGGTCGTTCCCACCTTTTTCTGCTCTTTTTTGATTATTTTCCATTTCTTATGCTTTCTATTTCGACTATTTCGACCAATTTGGCAAAATACCTTCTTGCCTTGGAATAGATCTTTTTCAAAAAACAAATAACATGCAAAAACCAAAAAAACCAACACCATGATACACCATAACGCACCCCCTGAGAAATCAATGCAAAAAAGGATGCCGAAGCATCCTTTTTGTCCAGTCTGTCGTATGAGGTCTGGTTTTCTGACCCCGCACAAAGCAGGTGGGCACCTGGACGTGTCTTTCCACCTTCTTCCAAAGAGACCCTGTCTCTAGGGAAGCCTGATGTACTCAAAACATCACTTCAGTTCCCTGTCAAGAAATAGGATCAAAACCTAGATCATCACACGAGCAGAACAGATTCATCAGTATTATAACACGAACTTCTCAAAAAATCTCTTGGTAAGCTATGGAATTTTTCTCTCGATCAACTCTCGATCAACTCCCTCAATTCCTGAGCTATAACCGGATCCATCAAAAAACAATGCTTCTCCTCAGGAAACATGTGCGACTTAACCTCCTGATTATAGCACGCAAGAGCCTCAACAACCTTCTGACCCAAATCCGCATAGTTTTTAGAAAATTTTGGTTTAAACCGGTCAAACAACCCCAAGAGATCCTGCAGCACCAGCACCTGACCATCACACCCTCTGCCGGCGCCAATCCCAATCGTCGGAATGTCAAGGCTCCGGGAAATGATCTCTCCCAAAACCTCCGGGATCGCTTCCAAAACAATCATAAAAGCCCCCGCCTCCTGCAGCGCCTTGGCATCCTCCAGCAACTCCAAAGACCTAGCCAGATCCTTGCCTTGAACCTTGAATCCGCCCAATTGCGCCGCACTTTGCGGCGTCAGCCCAATATGGCCCACCACCGGAACCCCGGCACGGCTGAGGGCACGCACCTGACGCACCTGTGTGCGCCCCCCCTCCAATTTAACCGCGTCAGCGCCGCCCTGCTGGATCAAGATCGCGGAATTCTCCAAGGTCTTTTTGACGCTGGTATAGCTTAAGTACGGCAGATCCGCCACAACAAAAGTTTCCCCGGCCCCTCGGCGCACCGGTTTGGTGTGATGCAGCATATCCTCCATAGTTACAGGCGCCGTAGACTCATACCCGAGCACCACCATCCCCAAGGAATCCCCCACAAGAATACAGTCCACACCGGCCCGCTCAGCTGACTGCGCCATAGGATAATCGTAAGCTGTAACCATGCTGATTTTGATCTCATTCTGTTTCATGTCCCGGAAATCCACAACCGTTTTTTTCATACAGCCCTCCCCTTAGGAACCCTCCTCGGAATCAACTTGGCATTTCAGAACAGTCCCTCATCAACGCATGTAATAGTTTAAAAATTTGAGCATAGTTTGTATTAGAGTTCAGACCTTATCCTCACTCTCCTAGGAGGTAATCAAAGTGAAAAGCATTGAATTTAAGATCTTAACCAAAGGCTTGGGTATCGCCATAATCGTCTCTTTTGCCCTCACCCTGATCCTCGGCATACTCTATTATCTCACATCTCTGCAGGAAAGCCTATTTCTGTCTCTGATGTGTACGGGCAGCGGCATCCTCATCGGCAGCGCCATTGCGGCCCGCCAAGCCCATTCCCGCGGCATCTTCTATGGCCTCGTCATCGGCTTGACCTTTTTCTTGGTTACCCTTTTGGTTCATTTCCTGCTCAATTCCTCCCCTCCCACCATCGGCAGCCTTGTGCCAAAATTCACCGTTTATGGGTTGAGTGGAATTCTGGGGAGCGTTTTCGGCGTCATGACGAAAAAATAACTTAGGGTGACCTACAGCCAAGTACTCTCCAATGTTTCTGTTGAAGACGTTGAAAGTGGTGATTCCTCTTGTGTCTTGGTTTGTTCTGTACAAGCAAGTGTTACTGCTGCACTGATCATGACTATTCCCACCATACAAACCAGCCTAGCCATTGTGATTTTCATAGCAAAATCCTCCTATCTATCTATCTATCATTCCGTGGTCATCGCCCTATTTCTTCAGCCGGCCTCATCCTTTCCTCTGTCCTCATCCTTTCCTCCGGCCTTATCCTTTCCTCCTCTGTCCTCATCCTTTCCTCCGGCTTCATTCTTTCCTCCGACCTCATTTCTTTCGCCGGCCCTGTTCTTGCCTCCACCCCTCTTCTTGCCTTTGCTGAGAGGCCCCTTTCCATCCCCCTGAGTCCCAAACCCCAACCCTTGGGGCGCCTTACGGCGCAACACGAGGAACACCAGCGCCAGAACCGCCGCACCGACACACGTCCATTGAGCCGCCGACAACCCAGCCCAGTCAGGCGTATCTCCGCGGAGAAACTCCATCCCAAAACGGTTCATGCTGTACATAAGAACATAGAACGAGAAAATGTACCCCGAAGGCCAGCGACGCAGCCGCAAGACCAGCAAAAGGGCAAAAATAATGACATCAATCTGCCCCTCCCAAATCTCCGCCGGCCACAAAGGTTGTCCGGGATACTCATAAGCCGCATTCGTTCCCGGCGGATAGAGAATCCCAAAATCCTCACCTGTCGGGCTTCCCAGGCCATCCCCGTTCAAAAGATTCGCACTGCGCCCCACAGCCTGTCCAAAAATCATAGCCGGGGCGCAGATATCAAGAATCTCCCATAAATTGATCTTTTTCCACCGACAGTACAAGACCGCCACCAAGACCCCGCCAATCAACCCCCCTTGAATGGACAGACCGGCAACAGGAACCGAGATAATCTGATCTAAATGTTGACTATAATAATCCCAATTAAACACAAAAACATGCCAGAGCCGCGCTCCCACCAAACCTCCAAAGATCGAGTAAAGAGACACATCCACAACATGCTTCACCAAATCCTTGCGGCCCGCGCTTCGCGCCAAAAACACCGCTACTCCCAAGCTCAGAAAAAAAGCCAGTACCAAAACCGTACCATACCCGCGAATCGCAAAATCCCCGATTCTAAACCATTCTTGATGCATCTATTTCACCCATTCTATTTCACCCATTCTATAAAAATTCTATCTCCTTCACGAATCTTTGACGTAAACCCAGCCGCCTGATCATTGATTTCCAGCCGCAGGCTGGATCCCCCCGACACAGCGTGAGCATGAATATCCGGCACATAAGGAATAAGATCCGACAGAATAGGCCCCTCCACAAACCCCCGCACCGAAAGAGCCATTCCCTCATCAACAGGATCCATCTCCTTAAGCTCCGCGCCCTCAGAAAAGAACCTTGTCTGCTTCGGCTTCAGGCTGAACCTGCGATTATTTAAGTACATCGACATCGGTTCCGCCTTCAGATCAAGATCCCTGAGCAGCAAGTCCTCATAATGCACATCCACCCTGTCCCCGTCCATCACCGCTCTATCCGACATCACAATCTCACCATTAAGCAGCACATCCCGCCGAGGTCTAAAAACCTTCTCCTCGCCGTCCACATACACATGAACCGTGTTCGGAACACACACACTCAGACCCTTTCTCTGTAAAAGATCCTCCAGCGTATCATTGGCAAAAGTCTCTATAATATCCCCATCAGCAATCCATCGATCCAACCCAACCCATTGATCCCATTGCACCCCTTCCTCCCATACCTCCCATTCATTCACCTCATCACTTTCCATCCACTCCCCATTCAGGCGCACCCGGGGAACAAAAACCTCCTCCCGCCCATTATACCAAATTTTTTTAGGCTTGTTGAGAAAAATCACATCATGCAGTCGGATCTTCGCATCCGACCCATTCACCCCCGGCGAAAACTCAATCTCATCCCCCGGCGCAATCTTCTCCTCCAAACGCGCCTCCTGCCCATTCACAATCACCCGGGCATTTGTACCCATATCCCCCTTGATAATTTTCATGTCCCCATTAAAAGTAAACACCAGCGCCGCCCCCGGCCGCCCCAAGAACAACCGAGGCTGAATCCCGGCCGCCAGCAAAGCCTCCGCCACAGACACCATCTGAAGCTCAAAGATAGAAATCATCACCCCATTAACCTTAACCGAATAATAACGCAGGGTCCGGCTCTCAAAATGTGCCATCCCAATCCCCAGAGCCGTAATCACATCCGACCCCGTGACACTCTCATCCCCTTGAACCCTTTTCAAACGTTCGCGCATCTGAACACCCACACGTTCCACAGGAATCTGCAGCACACTCCCAAGAACCTCCGGCAAATTCTTCGCCACCCCTCCCCCCACCAAAATCACAGCCTGAGGCGGCGCCCCCCCGTTCAGCATCTGAATCTCTTTCGCAATCCGTTCACTCAGATCCGTCACCACAGGAGCAATCGTCCCCAAAAGCTGCTGCTGAGTCAGCGTCACCTTTTCGCCAAAGAAATTTTCCACAGTTTTTATCTTCCCATCCAAAGATCGCTTGAGTTCTTCCCCCACCGCAAAATCCAACAGATAGTCCGAACAGACAGCTTCCGTAATCTCATCTCCCGCCACAGGCACCATACCAAAAGCAAAAAACCCCCCATTTTTCGTCAAAGCAATATCCGACGTCCCGGCGCCCACATCCACCAACGCCAAATTAAGCCGGCGCATATCTGTCGGAATCGCCGCCATCCCCGCCGCAATAGGTTCCAGAGTCAGCCCCGCCAGCTCCAACCCCGCCAAGGTCAACACCGACATCAAACCATCTACAACCAGCCGGGGCAAAAAAGTCGCCACCACCCGGATATCCGCCCGCTTGCCCCGTTGCCCTATAATATTCTCCAGATCGAGACCGTCAAGCTCCTGTTGAATCGTGCTATATCCTACACAATAATAATTTTGATCCTGGGATCGGGCCTCCGATGAGACCACACGCATGGCGCGCTGAACCGCTTCCATCTCCAAAGACACCTGATCACTCTTTTCCCAAAGCAGGGGCAAGAGCTCCTCCCGAGTCGCATAGGATGTCTGGGTCAGCAGAGCCCGCCCCGCCGCCGCCACAGCTACCCGGTCGAGACACAGAGAGGTTTTTTCCTCCAGCTCCTGTTTGATCTTTCTGACCTCATGGGCCACTTTCTCCACATCATGAATCTGACCATCGTACATAGACCGCAGCTTATGTTCAGAACGGGCGGACGCCTGAATATGGTAAACATCCTCTTTTTTAGACATGACCAGGCCCATCACAACACGAGTCCCAATATCCAGCACGAAAATATAATCGTCCACGGCAACCTCCTTTTGAGTTAACACTCAACAATGATTCTACTGCCAATAATACCATATATTATCATATAATCACAAACTCGTTGATTGACCGCCCTCCAAGGAGAGACAAGGAGAGCGTCGCCCAAAGAACAGGTGTTATGCATTTATGCATTCCGGAACTACCCCTGCAGAATATACCAATCATCTCCAATACGCGCCGCCGCATATCCTTCGTTAAAGTCGTTGATCCAATCATATCGTGTTGACACAACTTCTTTGCCTTGGGTATCAATCATACCTATCCTTCCCTGCCGGGCAACACGGGCATACCCGTTCATGAATTCTACTTCGCCGCAATGGGACAAGAATGACGGGCTGCTTTCTCGTTCTCTAACAACGTTTTCTCCTTTTTCTCCCTTTTCTCTCACCCATTCAACAGTTTCCCTATGCCAGGCAACACCTTCGTACTCTAATTCCAGCGGAATCACCTCATGACCAGCGATATCCACGCAGCCCCATTTTCCATCCTTTTGGACCGCCGCCAGACCTTCCGAGACATAGTAGCTGACAGAGTCATACTCCAACGGGACAACCCAGACCCCACCGGCATCAATATATCCCCATTTTCCGTCTTTCTGAACAGCCGCTAACCCTTTGCTGCCTTCGCTGAATTCGCTGAAAGTGAAAACAAAATCATATTCCACGGGGAGAATAATATTGCCGTCGGCGTCTATGACGCCAAACTTGTTGCCTTTCCTAATCCTTTTGAGATTTTCGGCAATGACAGCTATATCATCATACTCTGTTGGAAGAACACTTTGGCCACCGAAAAGGTCAAAGACGCCCCATTTCCCATTTTTCTGAACCAGAGCTATTTTGTCTTCATTATAGTGATAGGTATTCTCATACTCGAAGGGAACCACCACGTGACCCTCAGTGTCAATATATCCCCATTTACCATTTTTATAGACTGCCGCAAACCCATTTTCTGAAAACAGGGTCTTTAAGGGACCGTCTTCAGCCTTATAGTCTTCGAGGTTATCCTCATAGATCAGGGGAATCACTTCTTTGCCGGTAGTATCAATGTACCCATATTTGCGGGTGTGGCCATCATAGCGCTCCACGCGAGCCCGGCCTCCTGAAAACCTGTCCACCCAATCATACTCCAATTGCATAACCACATCGCCGGCAGTATCAATATATGCCCATTCTCCGATCTCCTTCCGAACTAATGCCAGACCAGGCAGACTCTGGTTGAAATCATAGGCTTGGTTATATTCAAATGGAATTACACGATTTCCGGCAGTATCAATATATCCGTATTTCCCTTCGCCGGACCTTGAAACATAAGCACGGTCTTCGAAAAAATTTCCCACAACATCGTAGTATCCGGAAATCTCCGCCAGAAGTCCCTCGCTATTAATAAGGCATATTTTCCCTTCTATACGATTCATACACAGAAAATCATTCTCCGGAGACACTCTTTGTATGAAATCATATTCTAGAGGAAAAACAATCTTTCCTTTGGTATCAATGACCCCGCGCAATCTGCCGGCCGTCCCCACTGCCCCTTGTGATCCACCCTTCTCAACAGCCAGCCAGGTATAGCTGTTGTCTATAAAGGTCATATCGGTGTACATGGGGGCAACAACCTCATGACCGCTTGTGTCAATCAATCCCTTTTTGTGATCTCTTTCTACAATTGCCACGCCGTTATGGAAGGTGTCTATCGCATCATACTTGGCCCGAAGTTTCACCACAGTTATATCCTTAGGCCAGAGAAAGATGCCAAGCACGGCCCCCGCTGCTGAGACCGCCAGAATCATTATGAGGAGAGTCATGATAGGTATTTTTCTTTTTTTCATGGGAGAAGACCGCCTTTTTGTGGGTTTAAATGGGTTTAAATAAAAACTGTTTTCATCTATAATGATAGTGAGGCTTTAATGATGTTGAGGCTTTTTGCATAAAACTATGTGAGAATTTTATTAAATGGAGTAGACCATGACAAAAAACAGAATCTTGGTGGTAGAGGATGATAAAGCGATCGCAGACGGTATCGCTATCAATTTGCAGTACTCAGGCTATGATTATGTTATGTTTGCCAATGGCCAGGAAGCTGCCGATTCTTTGGCGCAAGACCATTCCTATGACCTGGCTTTGCTGGACATCATGCTGCCTGGCATGAATGGTTTCGAACTTCTTGCCCCCATGAATCAGTATAACATACCTGTCATCTATTTGACTGCCAAAAGTGACGCCGCCTCTGAAATCAAGGGGCTGCGTGACGGTGCGGAGGACTATATCATTAAGCCCTTTGACGCTCTGACACTGCTTGTGCGCATTGAAAAGGTATTGGAACGCCGCGGCAAAATGAACCAGATTGTCTGGGTCGGAAACATTGAATTGGATCTGAGTAACCTTACCGTCCGTAAAAATGGTGAAACCATCTCGCTCAAGCCCCTTGAATTTGAATTATTCTCTCTGCTGGCCAGGCATAAGAACCGGACATTATTGCGCGAAAAAATAATCCATGAAGTTTGGGGACCTGACTTTTATGGCGCTACCCATACCGTGGATGTGCATATTGCGAATTTACGCAAAAAGACCGGTCTTAGCGACAAGATCAAGACAGTCCCCAAATACGGCTACCGCTTGGAGGATCACTAAAATGGGATCTCTGCCAAACACAAAACAGGCTTTGTTGGTTCTCTTCATATTAATGCTTGTGCTGGGATTTATGTCCTCCTGCCGCGAAACACCTAGCACATCTCTTCTCACAGGCCGCGGCGATCCCGCCCTGGAAGCAGCCATTGAACGAGCATCCAACCCAACCCCTGTTCCTTATGAAGCCCCTGATCATCTGACTGAATCACTTGGCACTCACATCAACACGCATATCATAGTTGATGCGGATATCAGTGTTCCCAATGCCAGTCAGTTTCCTGTGATCATAACCACAGATGACGAAATATCCCAGGAAACGTCAGACAAAATCATGGCCGCCCTGCTGGAGGGTACAACATTGCATGAAGTCCCATCTACCAGCTCTACAAAAGAAGAAATCCACCAAATGATTATATCAAGTCAACTGGAATTTTTCGCCATAGCCAAAGCCACAATGCCAAAGGAAATGACGCTGGCGGAATATTATGAGAAAAATCATTTGCCATTTATTAAAGCTTCTGAGAAGTCGTATATTTCCGCACCTGAAACTCTTGACTCCGCCGAGTTAATCCCTGCAGAGACTCAGTTTCATCCCCCCTCCCGCCATGAACAGAACACTTGGCCTGTTCCGGAGAAATCCTTTGGGAAACCGGCAGAACAGACAGATCTTGTGATCACAGGCGTGGCAGCGCTGCCGGATGGCTGGGAAGCAAATTTGATCTGTAATCAGAGAGGTTATGTATCGTTTCGTCCACGCGTTCCTATGAGTATCATGAACATCACGAGAGGGGGTTACGGACTTCCAATTATAGGCGGCGGAAATACGCAGCAACAGGCTGAGGATAAGGCGTTTGAAATCATAAGAAAATCAGGGCTTGACCATTTACAGCTCACGGGGCAGGAAGAAGGAAATATTGTGATCACCGAAGAGAGAAAAGCCACTGGCAGGCGCCCGTACTTCATGTTCTACTTCAAGAATGCTAGTGATGGGATTGCAGAGAATTTTGCCACTCCTTACACACCGCCTTTCCCTCTATTTCATCATACGCTAAATCCAGAAGTATGTGAGTATTATTCAGAAACAGCAATTGTTACTGTTTCGGATAACAAGGTTGTCGATTTTGTCTGGTGGCGGCCGGTGAAAAAACTTGAAGCCAAAAGCCATAATGTTGATTTGCTTCCCTTTGAAGATGTTCTGGATATCTTCAGAAACCAGATTCCCGTGATTTATGACAATGTCTATACTCTGCGCCAAAGCCAAAACCCCAGTAATCTGCGTCAGAGACTACACCTTGTCATTCACCAGATCAAGCTGGGTATGATGCAAGTTCCGCGTTATGGACATGAAGGTGAGTATCTGATCATTCCGGTTTGGGATTTTTACGGGTATGATCTACGGGATTATGGCGGTTCAGATAACATGGAGACAAACAACTCCCATGATCCCGATGATCTGTCTCTTGATTCTGTCCATTATCTTCTATTAGAATCTCAAGAAAACTCCCGATATATGAGCTATTTAACCATCAACGCTATTGACGGCAGTATTATCAATAGGGAATTAGGCTATTGATGATGTAAAGGCATCTGCAAAGGGGCTGGATCATGAAGTTATGGCATAGGATATCTGTTCTCTGCATCTGTATTCTGGGTGTTGTGTTGATTCTGTGCGGCGCCCTTCTCCTGTTCCAGGCTCAGGAGAATATATTGAATTTCAACATCTCACAGGTTCGGGCAGAGCAGAAGACTCTGGTGTCTTCTTTTACAGAGATGACCCAGTACTATATTCGGGATGAGATCAATCCTGTAGCCCAACAATCGGGGGTTAAATATTGTTTTACCAGCCTGGCCGACGAGTCTTCTGTGTTGATTTCCTCTGGGGAAACCCTCTATTCTTCCATAGGGATCACTCCCGAAACACTCCTGCCTATTGATAGTGTTTATTTAGACAATACAGAGAATGAACAGTTTCTCTTCCTCAATCCCGTCGAAGGACGGCACACGCTGATTGTCGGCAGCGGCGTGGCTCTGTACAATAACGCTTATCTCATTTATGTGGTCAAAGATATTACAGATGTTTATGACTCTCTGGATGTTATAAAATGGCGCTTCATCCTAATCTGCTCAATCGGCATCATCATTGGCGCCCTTCTTATCGTATGGCTTGTTCGCCGCACCTCCAAACCGCTCATGATGCTCAAAGATGTCACCCAGCACATTGCCGGCGGCGCCTATAATGAACGGGCCCAGGTATGCTCTAAAGATGAAGTCGGCGAATTGGCGGAGAATTTTAATACCATGGCTGATGTCATCTTATCCCACATTACAGATTTGCAGAATACGGCTGATCGCCAGCAGATTTTTATTGGGGGTTTGACCCACGAGTTTAAGACACCCATGACTTCCATGATCCTTCATACTGATACACTGCTTTCCGCAAAGTTAAGCCAGGAAGACATGGAAAAATCTCTAACACATATCTATGCCCAATGCCGGTGGCTGGAGCGGTTGACCCAGAAGCTGCTTAAGCTCATTACGCTGCAGCATGAGATACAAACGCATCCCGAAAATGTACCCGAATTAATCGAGGACGTCCGAGAAAGCGCTGCCGAAACCCTGCGGGAACGTCAAACACCCTTGGTGACTCAATGTGACGCCACCTTCTTGGACATGGATTATGATCTGGTCAAATCCATGTTGATAAACTTGATAGACAATGCCTCTAAAGCCTCCGCTCCCGGACAAACACTCCGCCTGCAAGTCCATGACAATACCATTGAGGTGCAGGACTCTGGCCATGGCATTCCGGAAGACGAAGTGACTCTTGTCACTGACCCCTTCTACATGGCAGACCGCTCACGCAGCAAACAAAAGGGCGGCAGCGGATTGGGACTGGCCTTGGTAAAATGTATTGCTGACGCTCATAACGCGCGGATGATCATAGAAAGCAAAGTGAATGTTGGCACAACGGTTAAGGTGATTTTTCCTGTGAAGATGACTCCTCCGGAATAGGCGTGTCTCAGGGGCTGTAACCAAGAGCTGTTAAGAAAATGTTGAGGTTTTGATGATGCTTCTCCCTGTCAATAATGCTAGAATAATGTCAAACACATAAAAGGAGAGAAGGAGAGAGGGGGATCTTCCAATGACATTCACCTTCCGCACTGTTTTGATAACTTTGCTTTTGGCAGGAGCTCTCGCGAGTTTTGTGGGGTGCACTGTAATCTCTGATCAGGAGGCAACATTGAATCTACCGACAGAATCAACGCCGGCGGAATCAACATCGTCGGAAATATCAAATGATATCTTCTTGTATCATGGTGATACTATTACGCCCAAACCCGGCATTCAAATCTATTCGCATTCTTTGAATGTAAATGATGCCTCAACACAGGAAAACTTTGACAATAGAAGGTATCACAACTATGAAGACAATAAATATTTAGGCAAAACAACGGGAAGATTGGAAGGGTTTTTCAGCAACAATGACAATTCCGTGATTTGGGGAAGTGTTCAGAATGTAAAGAGAATTGCGACAAGCACAAAGATCAATGCGTTCCCCCGGGAAATAAGCGAAGACCAGAAAATCGATGGGTACCGGAGAACATTCAAAGTTGATTTAGACGGAAATGGAACATATGAGTATCTTTGTGTAAAAGAGAGCAATCAGCAGCCCATTGAAAAAGGTGAACTGCAAAATGTCACGGAATATGTGAATGAGATATACACACATAAATATGTGTTATCTATTGATTTGCTAAATGAAAAACAAGAGGTGATTACAAATTTAGTCACGTTTATACAATATGGGCCAGAGAGCCGTAAAGAACTGTCTCACTTAAAGATTGATATTATGGATATTGACAGCGACGGTATTATGGAAATTCTGATAGATTGTTATGGCTATGAGCAAGGCGGAAATGTTGCTATTTACAAATTTGACGGGAAGCAAGTTTTTGGAGAGACAAATTATGAAACAAATAATTTACCTTAATAAGCTGCCTTTATCATTTTCCTTAAATCTAGAACGGAAAAGGAGGATGCCACAATGAACACAAAACTCATCTTCTCTCAAAAAAAATCACTGATTATTAGACTGATATCCTTCAGCATTATCGCCTTATGCTTTTTTTCCTTACTACTTGGGGGATATGGCATACCAGCTGTTATGTCAGAACAGTTGCCAGAATTAGGGGCTAACCCGCCCAAATCACCCAGGACTCTGACAATCAGCGCTGTAGGGGATTGCGTCCTTGGGGCTGATGACCGCTATGTCAGCCAGAACGGATCCCTGACCTTTTTTGATATGGCCCACTATAAAGATACATCCTATTTCCTGTCTGGAGTTAAGGGAATTCTAAGCAAGGCTGACGTGACCTTTGCCAACTTGGAAAATGTCCTCCTATCCTATGCTGATCCCCAAAACCAAGAACCCAAACCCGAACAAGGAAACAAGGGCTTTTGGTTTTACGGCTTGCCAAGCTATGTCACTATCCTGAAACAAGGCGGCATTGATATTGTCAATATCGCCAACAATCACAGCCATGATTATCAGGATGCAGGCTATACCGAAACAACGAATATTTTGACCAAGGCAGGGATTCCCTTTACAGGGTACGATGATCCGGCCCTTGTGACAAAAAACGGGATTCGAGTGGGCAGTGTGGGCCTGAATCTGCTCGGCAAAAATGAACGCGGTGTCGATATGACGCAATTTAAACAAGACGCTGCTGACCAAATTAAGCACCTGAAGTCTAAATCCGACATCATTGTGGTGCAGATTCATTGGGGTGACGAAGGAAGCAGCATGCCCAATTCAACCCAAGTGGATGTTGGACATTTCCTGATTGACGCGGGAGCGGATATTGTGCTTGGGCATCATCCCCATGTGTTGCAGCCGACAGAACTCTATAAAGACAGGTATATCGTCTACAGCCTTGGGAATTTTTGTTATGGCGGAATTCAATGGCCCGGTTATGACAGCGCCTTGACAGCGATTTGGCAGATAGAGATCTCCCTCGACACCAGAGGACATCTCACGCTGGCCGACCCTAAGGTGATTCCGTGCTCCATAACCGGCGACCTGACTTTTCAGACCAACGACTACCGGCCCATACCAATAACCGACGACCTTTTCGTGCAAAATGTACACGCACGACTGGCTGTTATGACCATGGAAGAGCTGTAGACGAAATAATGCGCGGACTGCAACGAAGAGAAACTAAATATAACCAATTTAGTGACCCAGCTTCCGCCAAACACACTCCTTATCCAGGCACGTCACACGTCCATGGCCCGCCTCCGTCATCCAGGACACATACTGCCCTTCTTCCTCCACAGGCACAGTTAATGACACATACACATATTCCCTGTACTCTTCAGTCTCAATTCTCCACCCGCGCCGGGCGCACCCATAGCGAAATTCGTCATAGAAGCTATAGGAAATCCGGAGAGATACGCGCCAATGCTCAGCCATCTGATAAACATTCGCTCTCTCCAATGCCAACCGCGCCGTCCCTCCATACGCCCGGGACAACCCTCCCGTACCCAGCAAAATACCACCAAAATATCTGACCACAATCATGTGCGCGTTCCAAATCCGCCGATGAACCAACGCCTCCAAAACCGGCCGTCCTCCCGTTCCCTGAGGTTCCCCATCGTCTGACGCCTTTTCCCCACGCGTCGTCCACAGACGGTAGGCATAAACATAATGCCGGGCTTTCGGATAGTCCCCCCGGACTTGCCGCATATTCTCTTCAACCTCCCGCACAGATTCCGCCGGACAGGCCACAGCAGTAAAAACAGACTTATCAAAAGTCTGCTCCACTATCACCGATTCGCTGAAAGAGAAAAAACCTTCCACACCGTGTACCCTCTATGTTCTCAGATGATAAGTCCCACTCTCTTGAATCAGTCTCTGAATATCTTGGAGAGAAATCTCACTCTGTTTTTTGTTGTAGTCCTTCATAACAATATTGCCCTCATCATATATCTTCTCAAACATATCCTTGCCAACAGTTATCCCAAAAAAATCACCTTCACAACATGTGACAGAAAAGAATCTCTTCTCTTTTTTCGAGTTCTCCCAATAAGGAGTGACAAAGAAAAGATGCAAATTCTCTTTGCGGTTATCATTTCTCAGTTTATATGTTTTAAGCAAATAGCCGCCTTGGGGCAGCCAATGGGACTCTCCGGTTATTGCAACTTTGTCTGTGTCACAAACCTCTCCAAGAGCAATCCCGAATAAAGACAGTGTATCTCCCTCTTTGAGGTACTGCACAGCTTCTTTAAACTCCTTAACATCCTCAGCATCGGCTTCTGCGGACTCCTGCTGGTGTATCCCTGAGCGCTCCGTGTTTGAACTCGAGCATCCTGTAACGATCGTGAAAACCGCCATTATGAGTAACATTGAAAAAGAAATCCCCAAAACCCATTTTCTTTTAAGGGCGTTCATCATTAATCCCTCCCCCTAAGGCACCTGTATAAACAGAGTTAATTTACATAAACCGATCTTCATCAAAATAACTTTATCACAAAAAAAACAAAATCTCAAGAAAGTTACATCTTCCCGGGCGCACCAATTAATTGTTGTAGCATAATATTCCAAAAACATATGATGCTTCTTGAGCCGGCCACACAGAGCAGGCGAACATTTAACGCGCTCGCGTCCCCATCCCCGTTTGCCTCCCCTCCTCACCTCTGATAAAATAAACCGCATACAGTCCCTTAGTAACTTATGGGCGCGAAGCGTCAACAAAAAACAAGAAAATCCAATATTGACCACTAACCACTGATCACTGACCACTTGCGGGCGCAGCCCGCGTTAGGAGACAACAGCCATGCTCACCTACCAGGACTATCAGCTTGACCCCTTCCAACAAGAGGCCATCGCCGCCATCGACCGCAACCATTCCGTCCTTGTCTCCGCACCCACCGGCACCGGCAAAACCCTGATCGCCGACTACCTGGTCGACAAAGCCCTCCGGGACGGCGCCAAAATCATCTATACTGCACCCATAAAAGCCCTCAGCAACCAAAAATACCGGGACTTTTCCCAACGCTTCGGCCCCGACGCCGTTGGCATCATGACCGGAGACGTCGTTATCAATCCCCGGGCCTCGCTGCTCATTATGACCACCGAAGTCTTTCGCAACCAAGTCATCACCGGCGATCCCGCTCTGGCCGACATCTACTACGTCATCTTCGATGAAATCCATTGGCTCAACGACGAAGCCCGAGGCACCGTCTGGGAAGAATCCATCATCCTCGCCCCCCCGCATATGCATCTTCTTGGCCTGAGCGCCACCATTGCCAACGCCAGCGAACTCAAAGACTGGATCAGTAACATCCGCCGTCAGGAAATCATCCTCATCGAAGAACCCAACCGTATTATCCCCCTGGAATACAAATACTTCACTAAACAAACCGGCTTCTGCACCTACCCCCGCCTCAAAACCTACTATGACAACGCCACCAAAAACCTCACCCCACAAGACCTCCGCGAAACCCCTGCCCTCTTCGACCCCACCACCCACATCGACCTGATCACAACCATCGAACACACCCACTTCCCCTGTCTCTATTTCGCTTTCAGCCGCCGCCAATGCAGCGAGAAAGCCGCCGAACTCGCCGCCATCCGCAATTACCTCAACAAACCCCAACGCCGGAAAGTCCACGCCCAATTCATAGAGCAATTAGGCCCCGAACCCCAATGGTCCCCCTCCACCCGCCAACTGTACGCCACCTGCGCCAAAGGCATCGCCTACCACCACGCCGGTATGCTGCCCAGCCAAAAGCTCCTCGTCGAAACCCTCTTCCAAACCCGCATCATCTCCGTGCTCTACTGCACCGAAACCTTCAGCGTCGGTATCAACTACCCCGTCCGGGCCGTTTGCTTCGATTCCCTGCGCAAATACGACGGACATACCTTCCGCACCCTCAAAAACCATGAATTCTTCCAAATGTCCGGCCGGGCCGGCCGCCGGGGCATCGATAAAAAAGGCTACTCCTTCGCCATCCCTGATCTCAACTACTGCTGGAAAAACCCCATCCCCCACTTCCATATCCATCAGCTCGAACCCCTGACCAGCCAATTCCGCCTCACCTATAACACCGTTCTCAACCTGCTCGCCACCCTCACCCCCAAACAAATCAAAACCTACTTCCAAAAAAGCTTTGCCTCCCATGCCTACACACGCCTCCAGGCCGAAACCCAAAAACAAGCCGACGACCTCACCCGCCAACTCGATCATATTTACCACACCGCCTGCGACAAAATCAGCACTCTCTCCTGTCCCCACGAATACGCCCCCCAAGCCCAAGAACTTCAGCGTCTTCAACGCGCCCTCAAACGCCTGGACAATCGCAGCCGCCGCAAAGCTTACGGGCGCCGCCTCCAACGAAAAATCCAGCACCAAAAAGCCCTGCTCCCCGATCCCCCCAGTCCCTGCATCAAGCAAGACTACAGCATCTGCCGAGAATTGAACACGCACCGGCTCGCCCTCCTCAACGCTCAGGAAAGCTTGGAAAAGCGCCTGAATATTCCAGGTTCTGAGACCTTCTATACACAATTTCTGAGCAAGGTAGAACACCTTAAACAACTCGGCTACATTACTCAAGGCTCGCTCGAACTCGCAAATCCCGAACTCGCAAATCCCGAACTCGCGAACCCCGAACTCGCGAACCTCGAACTCGCGGCACGAGGCAACTTGGCCCGGCAAATTTATGTGGAAGAGCTGTTCGTCACAGAGCTCATCTTTTCCGGCCTGCCGGATCAGTTAGACAATCCGGCCCTGTGCGCCCTCATCTCCTGCATCGACTACGAAACCCGCAAGAACGACCACTTCACCCGCCTGCCCCAGAACCTCATCCCCTGGGATTCCATCCGGGACATCATCATCTTCCTGCAAAGCATCTGCGGCCCCGACGCCGTTCAATTCGACTCCCGCGTCGCCATAGTTGCCCATGCTTGGAGCCAAGGTTCCACCCTGGCTCAGGTGCAAAAACTTTGCAATCTCGACGAAGGCGACATCATCAGCCTGTTCCGGCGAACCATAGACCTGCTGCGTCAAATGCGCGAATCCCTGCCTCCCGGCGACCTTAGAAGCCGTCTCAGCGAATGCATGAAGGCATTGGATCGGGATGAAGCAGCTATTATTGATACATAATTCATCCCAGCTTCCTTAATAACGCATCAATTAAAACTCCTGCCGCATTATAATCGCCAATGAGTATTTTTTGCAATATATTCTTAACATCATCCCCGACATCAGCCCACCCGGTATATTCGCGCAAACTGCCGATGGCTCCGGATATGACCCTAATGTTAAGATCATTAAGAGCCGGCCTAAGAATATGGAGTTTGTTTTTCAGAGATTCCGTTGATCCCGTTTCTTGGAGGATATGCAGGTCTTCTTTTTGATCACCCGGCGCCTTCTTCTCCCCCCCCGACATCCTGTTGCCGTTGCGCCTGGTCGGTACAATAGCCCAATCAGACGAACTGTTATCCGGGACACTGTTTAAAATGTCGGCAATGGCCATGGTATGTGCAGGCAACGTCAGGGTGATTAAATCCTTATCCCCAACCCCTTCCCCCTGTTCTGTAAGAAGCACAATTTTTGTATGTGATGGAATCCTCGACAAAATATCTCTGTTCCTTTCAAACAGCTTTGACGCTATGAACACAAAAGAATACTTAGTAGATGCCAGCTTTTCAACAAGCTCGTTACTGGTTGAAACATACGCACATCCAACCCCAAGGTTTTTCATGGACAGCTTGAGAGAGATCGCATATAATTTCCGGCGCTCAAAGACAAGGCTATTCTTTTCATGAGGATTTTTAACAGAAGCCAGTTTATCAGCCGATATATACTTTTGCGGCAGTAAAACCATAAATTTAGTGCCTTTTCCGTATTCCGAAGACGCATAGATATTCCCATCCATCGCCTGTACAAGATCCCGTGTAACACCAAGATCCATATCGGTTCCTTCAATACCCTCACCGCGCATCACATCAAATTGAACATCATCCCCAAGCACTCTCTCCATATCTTCCCGATTTGTCATCATACTGGTATCCATCACGATAATTTTCAGAACAACACTCTCTCTGTCTTTAATTTCGCCGCGAATCCCCAAGTATATGTTAGCTTTTTTTGTGGATTTAACAGTACAGCTTATAATATCCAACAAAATCTGGCGTATCCTGATTTGGTCCCCCACAAGGTTTCTGGGTATACTGCTGTCTATATTCAGGGCAACCCGTATTAACAAATTTTCTGTTCTCATTCTGATATCACTTATCACATCATCTATCAGAGAAGAGACCCTGTAATTTGCCGGGATAATTTCTGATTTTTTCGGGTTGACTTGAGGAGCGTTTGACATATCAATAATGTCAGAAAAAGAGCGGCTGCCACGCTTCAATGCCGAAACATCTTTCCCAACCGGCCGTGTCGCCGTTCCCCAGGAAACCGGCCTCGGCATATCCGTCTCGGCATTTATTGGGGCTTGTGCCCCACGGCTGCTGTGGGCGTTGTTATAGTTCTCATGGTTGTCATCGTTGTCAAAACTCCCGGTGTGGCTGCTATAGTTCCCGGGATTGTCATAACTGCCGGAAGAACTCCCGGGCCGGCTGTTATAGCTCCCGTGACTCCCGTGACTATCATAGCTCTCAGGATGACTGTCATAGCTCCCAGCATGACTGTCATAGCTCTTAGGATGACTGTGACTGTCATAGCTCTCAGGATGACTGTGACTGTCATAGTTCCCAGGATGACTGTCATGGTCATGGCTCCCACGGCTGCCATGGTTTTCAGGGTAGCTGCCGTAGCTCCCGCCGTTGTCATAACTGTCGGGATTTCCGGAGCTGTTGTCCCTGGCAGAGTCATCGGATCTGGTGACGCGATCATCACCGGCCCCGTCATCATCCCGTCTTCTATATGATCCGGCCTTGAGTTCCTCTTGAAGCCGGTTTACCCTTCTTCTGTAAGAAAATACCGCGAGCACAGCGACCCCCGTCATTATAATCAGCATGGCAATCATACTGTTCTTGACAATTGAGAGTAAGATCTCGCTTGAGTCATTCGTATATTTTCCAACATGCAACATTCCCACCGCTTTATTTTCCACGCCGCCATATATTGGGAAATATTTTACATAGGCCTCTTTACCCATAAGGTTCGTCTTTTCAATATATGACTGCCCTGATAAGACTTGGCTGCTTACATTGCTGTCCGCCGTCACATCAATAAGGCGCTCTCCGGTAACACTGTCAGTCAGCGTTGTGGAAACACAATTGTCCCCAAAATACATGCTGATCTCACATCCGGTAATATGTTTGAGCCAATCGACAAACCCCGAATCATCCAGGCGGTATCCCGGAATCACAACCCCAACAATCGTATTGGACTCATCATAAACCGGCGCGCCTGTGCGCACCGAAAGCCGCACGATCGCACCCGGTTCGAGGACCGTCAAAGCTTTACCTGTAAGCGCTGATTGCACATTAGCCTGATCTGCAACACTGTCACCGAATCTCGAATCGTGAGTCCTTGCTAAGACAATACCATTTCCGTCAGTTATCGTACACGTTTCTACCCCAAAAACCGTAACAAGCCCCGAGGCCACGCTCAGGATTCTGTTGCGATCCTTACCGGCTATTGCCCTGGCCAACTCCTGATTGGCTGCCATATTCTCCGCTGCCAGCTTTGTGCTTGACTTATACGTGTCAAATTTATCCTGCACCATCGTAGAGGAGATTTCAATAGCCTGGGTCATATTCTCAGTTATTAACTGGTTAAATAATAAAATACCCACAACAGCTATGATCACCGAACATACAGCAGAAACTATGACTAAAGGCAGAAGAATTTTATTAATTCTATTCAATGGATCTCCTCCTTCCTTAAAATCCAACGATCCACACTAATTATACCTATTAATGCTACCATTGGCAAGTGAGCTTTGTGAACTTTCCTCCTCCCGCTCCCGCTCCGTCCGCTCCGGCCGTTCCGACCACCGCCGCAAATCCGCCGCATCCCCTGTCACATAACGGTACGCGTACCCCGGCAGCGTAGGATCAAATCCGCAGACACTATGATAGGGACAAAACCGGCACCCATGAGTCTTCCTGCTGCGCGCCGGCGAAACATCCACACGGCCCGCCATAATCTCATCCCCCTGACGCCGCAGATGAGACCGCAGGACCCGCCCCAAACCGGCAAATTCCTCATCGGTCAGGCAGGCTTTCCCCTGCACAGACCCATCCTTCCCGATCAACCGCCCCTCCCCAAAAGCCTCCGCCACATGAGGATCATCCCGCAGAACCCCCTCCATAGAAACAGCCTGCCGGCGCTTCGCCTCAATCTCCGCTTGGCTGGTCAACGGCGCCACCTCAACAGCAGGCTCAGTCAACGCAAAATAAGACATTCCTCCGCCATGTACCCTCTCCTGACCCAGCATCCTCCCGCTCTGCATCGCCGCCTCCAGATACAGAGGCAGCTGGAGATCCAATCCCGCAGCCATCTCCGCCAAATCAACCTTCCTCTCCCGCCCTTTATAGTCAACCACACGCACATAATATCCATCCTCCAGACGGGCCGCGTCAATACGGTCAATCTGTCCCCGCAGCACCAAAGCCTCATCCCCCGCCAGAGGAACCCTCATCGCCGGCAAACGCCCCCTGTCCCCAAAAGACATCTCCACACCAATAGTGACAAAATCCCCCTCCCGGGCGCCCTCACTCAAAACCTGCACCGAAAATTCCAGCACCGTCCTCTGGCGCTCCAACATAAAACGGTGCCGCGCCTCACGCACCAACGGCCCAAAATCAGGCCGCCCCATAAGCTCCTCCGCAATGCGCCCCAACCGCACCTTCGCCTCCTCCTCTGAAACATCATGCCAATTCTCCCCTGCCCGAAACAGCATCCTGGCATATTCATTCAACAGAGCATGGCTGAAAATCCCCGCTTCCGGCGCCGTCAAGCGATAGATTTTCCGTTCCCTGCCCCTCAACCCATATCGCACAAAAAAAGCAAACGGACAGCGCCCATGCAGCTCCATTTGAGACACACTGGACACAAAAGGCCGGCCATAGAGCTCCCGGGTCAACACCCTCGGAATCCGCTCCTCCCTGTTTTCGGTATAGGGCGCACCCCGCTGCGCCCCCTCCAAGCGCCCCAAGCCTCCTTCCCCAATCAGCCCCAGCCCTCCTTCTCCAGTCCGCCCCAAGCCTCCTTCTCCAATCAGCCCCAGCCCCTTGACCACAGACACCTGAGGAAACATGTCCCGCACATGAGTCACAAGAAAGGATCGGCTCGACACGCCGCCGCCCAGGCTCAACGGATAGCTGAGAATAAGCTTGTCCGTTGGAGCCGCCAAAAGAGAATACATATAAAAAAGTTCCTCATTGTATACCTTTTGCCCCTTAGGATCAAGATCCACACCCGCCCGGCGCAGCGCCGCCCGTTCCCCCGCGTCCAACAGCCCCTGGGATCCGCCCGGCTCCGGAGGTAAGATCCCCTGAACACATCCGATCAAAAAGACAACCTTCACCTCCGGCAAACGCGTCCGGTTGATAGCCCCCACAATAACCTCATCCACACGCGGCGGCACCACCCCCAATTGAATCCCACGCAGCCCCGCGTCCACAATGTGGGCATATTCCAACAGAGACAGACACGTCTCCCCAAGCAAGACATCCATTTGCTCCACAAGCACAGTCATCTGATGCCAGATCTGACGATGGATCTGAGCATTCACCGCATCCCCTTCCTGTTCGCAGGCCACTGCCCACTCTTGCAGACAGCCTGGCACATCCTTTTCCTGGAGGAACCCCATCAGCAAGCCGCTCATCTCCTTGACAGACATGCCCGCGCGCGCACCCTGAGTCAAAGCCCGCACCACAGGAGACAGCCAGGAACTCACATTGCGAAACGTCTGTACAGGATTAACCGTCTTTTCCAACACCTGCATATGGCATTTATCCGGCTGAGTATCTCCTGTATCCTCATCAGACCACAAGCGACCCCTTTCCCAATCCTCAGCCCGAACCCCCACAGCCAAACACAGATTCTCCAGCCTGTCCACCTCATCCAGACTCAGCGGGAAGAACCCCGTACGCAAAACCTCAAAAACATCCTCCCTCTGCCATCTGCGCCGGGCCAAATCCAGCAGCGCCTGCACAAAGGTAAGCAAAGCATGCCCTTGAACCTTTCTTTTGTCATCCATGAAGAACGGAACCCCATACCGCCTCAGCTCCTGCTCCAGAACCCGGCGATACTCATCCATTCCCCGAGTCATCACCGCTATATCACCCCATCTATACCCCCGATCCCTCACCAGCTCCCCTATGCGGCAAGCCACAGCCCCCGCCTCATGGCGTTCATCCGGCTGAGCATGAATCTCAATCGCCCCTACCCCATCCATCGGCTTCACCGGATATCCCCCGAAATTCCGTTCCAAATGAGCCAGCATCGGATGCTGTTTGCGCAAATTCGCTGACAGATAAACAGGCGCCTCAATGGACACCCCCATTTCCAGCGCCAGATCCCTAAGATCCCTATATGTACTCAACACCGTCTCAAAAATACGGCAGTTCGAGGAAAACAACGCTCCCTGCCGGGCAGACCCCTTCCCCACCAGCTCCGCATCCAACGGCAGCGTCACCGTCATCGAGGCGCAGACCCCCAAAATCCCCATCAGCATGGCCCGTTCCTGAGGCGTGAACCCCTTGAACGCATCCACCCAAACATGAGCCCCCCGCAGAAACCCCGCTTCCGGCAAGAGCGTCAAAGCCTCTTCCATTTCATAATCCCAGTCATGAACCACACCCAGGGTGGCTTCATGATAACAACGATAAATCAAAGACACATCCTTCAGCTTCGCCGCCAAAGCCTTGTCCCTCAATTGGAGAGACTCCAAAGCCGCCGCCAAATCATGAGGAAAGATGCGATAAGTCCTCAATTCCGTAATCAGATGAGAAATATGATCCACCAGCCCAGGGCTCGAAGCCATAGGCGCAAAACTCGGCAGATCCTTCTTATGATCCAACAAAATCTTCGTCAGCATAACATGCCTGCCCACCTCGCCAATGCCCAGACGGGATTCTCCCCGAACTTCGCTGAACAGCTTTTTCACTAAACGCTGGAAACTCAACACCTGAATGCGCATCATACCGCCCCTGGCCCCGTCCCACACCAAAGCCTTCTCCATGAGAAGAGTCGCCTGTTCCGGCACAAGGAGAAGCAAAGGAACCCCGCGGGGTTCCTTCTGAACCAGGGAATCCATTTCCTGAAGGCAATATGTCGTTTTCCCTGAGCCCACCCGGCCCAAAACCCATTTCAAGCTCACAAAATTTCCTCTTGGCTTTCACTCAAAAAGCTCAGTACTCAGGTACTTTTCACCTCTATCCGGAAAAATGAGAACCACCAGACCCGAAGCCAGTTTTTCCGCGACCTTGGAAGCCGCAATCATTGCCGCGCCACTGCTCATCCCCACAAAGATCCCTTCCTGGGCCACAATCTCTCTCGTCTTGGCGTAAGCCTCCTCCGTCTCAATCATGATGCTCTCATCAATAGCTGACGGATCATAAATCTCAGGAACAATAGCCTCCTCCATGTTTTTCAGGCCCTGAATATAGTGACCCTTGACAGGATGGGCCTCAATAATTTTAATGGCCGGATTTTTTTCCTTTAAAAATTTTCCTATCCCCATAAGAGTCCCCGAAGTCCCCAAGGATGAAACAAAATGAGTTACCTTTCCGTTTGTTTGTTCCCATATTTCCTCTGCTGTCGTTTTATAATGCGCCATTTTATTATAAACATTAGAGAATTGATTGGGGTTAAAGTATTTATCAGGATCCTGTTCCAGAAGTTCTCTCGTTTTAATAATCGCTCCATCCGTTCCCAGGTCAGCATCCGTCAACGTCACCTTGCCGCCAAAAGCACGGATCATCTTCTGTCTCTCCACAGAAACAGCCGAACTCATCACAATTTCCACAGCATACCCCTTCACTCTGCCAATCATAGCCAACCCTATCCCTGTGTTGCCGGAAGTGGGCTCCAGGATAATTTTATCCCGCGTTAAGGTTCCTTCCTCCTCAGCCTGTTCGATCATCTTCAAAGCAATGCGGTCCTTAATACTGCCGGTAGGATTGAATCCTTCCAGTTTGGCATATATAAGAACATTAGGATTCGTGTTCATCCGGTTGATCCTCACCAGAGGCGTGTTCCCTATGGTATCTAAAATATTGTTGTACATACATGTGCTCCTTCTGTATTTCTTTCCCGGCAAAGTCGAGTCCGTTACTCAGTTTATACTTCATGCGTTGATAGTCCAGCGAGCTGATACCTCACCTGCAATAAACACCCATACCTATTGATACGCTGCAACTGTCTCTATTGTTAATTAGATATTATTTCAGCAGCAATTCCACAGCGCGTTTCAATTCCTCCAGAGCCTCCATATCGCCGGTTTTTATGGCATCCACGACACAGTGTTCCAGATGGTCTTTCAGAATAACCTCACAAGTTCTGTTGATCGCGGAACGCACAGCCGCCAGTTGAATCAGGACTTCGGCGCAATCGCGTCCCTGCTCAACCATGCCGCGTACAGATGTCAAATGACCAATGGCGCGGGAGAGGCGGTTGAGAACCGCTTTTGTGTTGGTATGAGTGTGACTATGATCGTGGGTCTGCGGTTCTTCGCTGGGAATATGAGTGTGATCGTGGGGCTGCGATCCGTCACCGTGAGTATGTTCAAAACGGCGCTCGTTGCTGGGGATATGTGTGCGCGCAGCATCGCCAAGTGTGTGTTCGTGCTTTCTCATTTTCTCATTTCCTTATTTCCTTATTTCCTTATTTCCTTTTCAATGAAGGGAGAATTGACGGGGCTAGTCAGTTTTATATTATCACTATCACATTAAAATGTAAAAAAATATGCCTCCTCCTGCATTACCAATACAACGCGGCAGATGAGGTAACCGATAGTTACGATGGGCCAGAGGGGGGGCCGCAGCTTTATACACGCTTTAAGCGCGACGCGCTGGGCCGGCTGCTGTTCAAAACAGCCATCCGCCCCGCCGCAAGCGGGCAGCCCCGGCAGGTACGCCGTACCCAGTTCGTGTGGGATCTGGC